>JACCEA011776999.1_pt1 | contig 29470 bp, 27 predicted proteins | sample 7449851 | NCBI WGS metagenome assembly JACCEA01 (sample SAMN15323453, study PRJNA562643) | freshwater metagenome | isolation source: river surface water | place: USA:Blue River Watershed | collected 2017-08-18
ACCAGCGCAAACATTTCTTCAGCGCTGAACCAAATAAGAACGGACTTGTGTACGGTTTTCATAGAATGGTCCACATTGTAAGAAGCTCTACCGTCCCCACATTACCTCAATGGCTACCAAAAAACCTGCAACTCCCTCGCGCATCGCCGACAACAAAAAGGCAGCGTACAACTACTTCTTCGAAGAAAAGTTCGAGGCAGGCATGGTGCTGGAAGGCTGGGAGGTCAAAGCCGCTCGTGAGGGCAAGGTGCAGCTCACCGACGGCTATGTGGTCATTCGCGATGGCGAGCTGTATTTGATCGGCTGCCAAATCAACCCGCTGCACACTGCATCGAGCCACGTCACGCCTGACAAAGTGCGCACCAAAAAACTGCTGATGAAGAAGGACGAAATCAAACGTCTCATCGGCAAAGTCGAACAAAAAGGCCACACCTTGGTACCCGTCAACCTGCACTGGAAAAACGGCAAGATCAAATGCGAAATCGCGCTGGCCAAGGGTAAGGCCGAACACGACAAGCGCGACACCATCAAAGACCGCGAAGGCAAGCGCGAGGTGGAGCGTGCGATGAAGTCGCGTAGCCGGTAAAGACCTCCTCAGCTGAGCGGTTCTCGCTCAGCGCTTTCTCATCAACGGTTGGGTTTGCGCTTGGCAACATTGGCGCTGGGTTTACTTGCGCCATTCACACGGGGGGGCAAACCTGTGTGCTGCGTGAGCACACGTCCTTTAGTGGGTTGAGTTCGCACACCTGTACCTGTGCTGTTCTTACGACGTGCACTGGTGTAGCCGCCATCGGTCAGAGGCTGGAAGGTCGGAATCAAATGCTGCTTGCCATTGCCAATCAGGTCGGCACGGCCCATGGCTTTCAAAGCCTCACGCAGTAAGGGCCAGTTGTTCGCATCGTGATAGCGAAGAAAAGCTTTGTGCAAACGACGGCGACGTTCGCCACGCACCACATCCACCGTCTCGCTGCTGCGCGTCACGCGGCCCAAGGGGTTGCGGCCTGAGTGGTACATGGCCGTCGCGGTAGCCATGGGGCTGGGGTAGAAGGTTTGCACCTGGTCGGCGCGGAAGCCATTGCGCTTGAGCCACAGGGCCAAGTTCATCATGTCTTCGTCGCTGGTGCCAGGGTGGGCGGCGATGAAGTACGGCACGAGGAATTGCTTCTTACCCACTTCTTCGCTGAACTTGTCAAACATGGTCTTGAAGCGGTCATAGGTGCCGATGCCTGGCTTCATCATCTTGGTAAGCGGACCTTGCTCGGTGTGCTCTGGCGCAATCTTGAGGTAGCCACCCACATGGTGTTGCACCAGCTCTTTCACGTACTCGGGCGACTGCACCGCCAAGTCATAGCGCAGGCCCGAGCCAATCAAAATTTTCTTGATGCCCTTCAATGCACGCGCACGGCGGTAAATGTTGATCAGCGGCGTGTGGTTGGTGCCCAAGTTTTGGCAAATGCCAGGGTAAACGCAGCTGGGCTTGCGGCAGGCGGCTTCAATCTCGGGGCTCTTGCAGCCCAATCGATACATGTTGGCCGTGGGGCCGCCGAGGTCTGAAATCACGCCAGTAAAGCCCGACACTTTGTCGCGGATGTCTTCAATTTCGCGAATGACGGACTCTTCGCTGCGGCTTTGAATGATGCGGCCTTCGTGCTCGGTGATGGAGCAAAACGTGCACCCACCAAAGCAGCCGCGCATGATGTTGACGCTGAAGCGAATCATCTCCCAGGCGGGAATTTTGGTCGCGCCATCGTGACTGCCATTCTCATCCGCATACGCAGGGTGCGGACTGCGTGCGTAGGGCAAATCAAACACATGGTCCATCTCTGCGGTGGTCAGCGGAATGGGTGGCGGGTTGACCCACACATCACGTGCAGTGTGGCCTTCTCCGTGGGCTTGCACCAAGGCACGGGCGTTGCCAGGGTTGGTTTCAAGGTGCAGCACACGGTTGGCGTGGGCGTACAGCACAGGGTCAGATTTGACTTGCTCGTACGACGGCAAGCGAATGACGCTGCGTTCGCGTGGTGGTACTTTCAAAGCGCCTTTGCCTGTGAACGCTGGGTTGGGGACAAAGTTCAACGGCGACACCGTGAAGCCTGCATCGGCCTGAGCGCCTGCTTGTGCATTAGCAGCATCAGCCACGGCATTGGCTTCGTCTTCACGCGCACAGCTTTGGCCTTGGGCCTTGGCTTGGTCACTCACCATCAAATACGGGTTGACGTGCGCCTCTACCCTGCCTGGCACATCAATGCTGGATGAGTCAATTTCAAACCAACCCTCGGGGGTCTCACGGCGCACAAAGGCGGTACCGCGCACATCGGTGATGTTTTGCACGGACTCTTTGGCAGCCAAGCGATGGGCAATTTCCACAATGGCACGCTCGGCATTGCCATACAGCAGCAAATCGCACTTGCTGTCGACCACGATGGAGCGACGCACTTTGTCTGACCAATAGTCATAGTGCGCAATGCGACGCAGCGAGCCTTCAATGCCGCCCAACACGATGGGCACGTCGTTGTAGGCCTCTTTACAACGCTGGCTATACACCAAAGCGGCGCGATCGGGGCGTTTGCCGCCCACATCACCCGGGGTGTAGGCATCGTCGCTGCGAATTTTGCGATCTGCCGTGTAGCGGTTGATCATCGAATCCATGTTGCCAGCGGTCACGCCGAAAAACAGATTGGGTTTGCCCAGCGCCTTGAAAGGCTCTGCGCTTTGCCAATCAGGTTGAGCAATGATGCCCACGCGGAAACCGTGGTTTTCGAGCATGCGGCCAATCACTGACATGCCAAAGCTGGGGTGGTCTACATACGCGTCGCCCGTGACGATGATGATGTCGCAGCTGTCCCAGCCGAGTTGTGTCATTTCCTCGCGCGACATCGGCAAAAATGGGGCCGTGCCAAAACGGGCCGCCCAGTACTTGCGATAGCTGGTTAGCGGCTTGGCGTTGCGAGGGAAAAGAGAGACGTCGACGTAGGCGTTCATGAAGGCCTCAAGTGTACGGGTTAGCCCCATCCCTTCGGGTTTCAGGGGCTATCACCCCTTCTCATCAAGGCAGTGCTTGAACCGTGAGCGGTGCGTCCCACAGGTGCGACATGACAAGCTGCGCCTGCGCCACATCGCCTGACGTGAAAAACTGGACCGAGCCCTGGGCTGTTTGGGCCGTCAAACTGCCGCGGTCAGCCAATCGGCGTGCCAGCTCGCGGGCTACAGCCTCGGCAGGGTCGATCAGCGAGACCCCCTCGCCTGCCACGCGCTGAATGGTGTCGCGCAAAAACGGGTAATGCGTGCAGCCCAACACCAAGGTGTCTGCACCCTGCGCAATCAACGGCGTGATGAATTGGCGCAGCAAGGCCTCGGTTTCGGCGCTGTGCAAATCCGCACGCTCCACCTGCTCTACCAGACCTGGGCAGCCTTGCAACAAGATGCGTTTGTCTGCGCCATACAGCGCCACCAATCTAGCGACTGAGTCGCTTTGCACGGTTTGGCGTGTGGCCAACACGCCTACCACGCCACTGCGCGTGCGGGCAACAGCGGGTTTGATGGCGGGCTCAATCGCCACCACGGGCAGATGCGTTTGATCACGCAATGTTTTGGCGGCGACCACCGTGGCGGTGTTGCACGCAATGGTGATGCCCTTCACGCCCTGTTCTGCCAACCAATTACCCACCGTGAGCGTGCGTTGGGTGATGTGTGCTTCCGATTGGTCACCATACGGCGCGTGTCCTGAATCGGCCACATACACCAAATGCTCGTGTGGCAAAGCGGCGCGGATGGCACGCAAGACGGACAGGCCACCTACGCCCGAGTCAAAGACGCCGATGGCGCCATGGAGCGGGCTCGCGGTTAAGGCTGAAGCAGCGGATTGGGACATGGTCCGAATGGGCAGAGATGAGATTTGGAAAACCAAGAACCTGAGCATTCTCGCCGAGAGATCGGACATTTTTTGAATGCGGACACTTCCACATGAATCGTTACAAAAAATGTGTGTAACCATATTTGCAAAAAACATGAAACTAAGTTACATTTACGTCCATGTTAGAACGTATCAAATCAACCCTTTCATCCTTAGCTCCAGCCGAACAGCGCGTGGGTAAGCTGCTTCTCAGTGATCCTCGTACCTTCTCGACACTGCCTGTGACTGAGTTGGCTGAACGTGCTGGCGTGAGCAAACCCACTGTCGTTCGTTTTTGCCGCAGCATGGGTTACGAAGGCTTGAGCGACTTCAAACTCAAGCTCGCAGGTAGCCTGAGCGAGGGCGTGCCCTTCATTCACCGCAACGTGGGCGCGCAAGACAACAGCAACGATGTGTTGGTCAAAGTCATCGATAACACGGTCACCGCTTTTTTAAAGTACCGTAACGACGCGTCATCAGCCGCCATCGACAAAGCTGCAGAAGCCATTGCCCTCACCCATAAAAAAGGCAAACGCCTCGAATTTTTTGGTGTGGGTAACTCGGGCATCGTGGCGCAAGACGCGCAGCACAAGTTTTTCCGCCTCGGCTTTCACACCATCTCACACAGCGATGGTCACATGCAAATCATGAGCGCCTCCCTGCTCGGCCCTGGTGATTGTTTGGTGGTGTTCTCTAACTCGGGCCGCACCCGCGATTTGCTTGACTCTTGCGAAATTGCCAAAAAGAACGGTGCCACCACCGTGGTGGTGACCGCCTCTGGTTCACCGCTGGCCAACGCAGGAAAAATTCACCTCGCTGCTGATCACCCAGAGAGTTACGAAAAATTTAGCCCAATGGTGTCGCGCTTGCTGCACCTGATGATCGTCGACGTCTTGGCCACCACCGTGGCACTTCGCATTGGCAGCACACAACTGCAACCCATGTTGCGCAACATGAAACAAAACCTTCTCAACAAACGTTACTCATGACACAGAACATTCCACCAGCAGGTACGCTGGACATCGTAATTTTTGGCGGCGCTGGCGATTTGTCGTTTCGCAAACTCTTGCCTGCGCTGTACATGGCGCATTTGCACAACAAGCTTGATCCATCGACACGCATCATTGCCGTGGGTCGTCAGGACTGGACTCGCCAAGCGTATTTGGATTTCATCGATCAGAACTCCCCCGCATTCATTGAAAAAGAAGCGCTCACCGCCGACGATTGGCAAAGCTTTTTGGACCGCTTGGCCTACGTCAGCATGGACGTGACCAACGCGAACGACTTTGACAAGCTTAAAAACTTGTGTGCAAAGCCCGCACTGCGCGTGTACTACTTGGCCACCGCGCCAAGTTTGTTCACACAAATTTGTGCCCATTTGTCGGGTGCTGGTTTGGTCGATGCACAGTCTCGCGTGGTGCTCGAAAAACCGCTGGGTACCGACCTCGCTTCTGCTCGCGAAATCAACGTCAATGTGGCGCGTTATTTTGATGAGCAACAGATCTACCGTATTGACCATTACCTGGGCAAAGAGACGGTGCAAAACCTGATGGTGCTGCGTTTTGGCAATGCCATTTTCGAACCCCTGTGGCGTGCGCCCTACATCAAGAGCGTGCAAATCACCGTGGCCGAGAGCGTGGGCGTGGGCAGCCGTGCGGGTTTCTATGACGGCGCAGGTGCGATGCGCGACATGATTCAAAACCATTTGCTACAGCTTTTGTGCATCGTTGCCATGGAGCCGCCCATTTCTCTGGGGGCAGACGACGTGCGTGATGAAAAGCTCAAAGTCTTGCGCTCATTGCGCAAGATGGACTTAGCCGACATCAAACGCGACACCGTCCGCGGCCAGTACACCGCAGGTGCTTCCGAAGGCGCTGCCGTCAAAGGCTACCTAGAAGAAGACAACGTGCCTGCCAACAGCCGCACCGAAACCTTCGTCGCTTTGCGCGCCCAAATCAACAACGCGCGCTGGGCCAATGTGCCTTTCTTTTTGCGTACGGGAAAGCGCATGCAGCGCCGCGAGTCGCAAATCATCATTGAGTTTGCAGACCAACCGTTTTCTATCTTTGGCACGAGCGCACAACATGAGCCCAATCGACTCATCATCACGCTGCAACCTGAAGAATCTATTCAGCTGGAGATGATGGTCAAAGAGCCAGGCACTGGCATGAACTTGCATCCTGTGAAACTGGGACTCGACTTGCAACAGTCTTCCGACAAACGCCGCGCCGAAGCGTATGAGCGTTTGTTGATGGACGTCATCAAAGGTCGCCTCACGCACTTCATGCGACGCGACGAATTAGAAGCCGCTTGGATGTGGGTAGAGCCCATCATCAACGGCTGGGCAGAGCTGGACGACAAACCACGCGCATACTCAGCGGGTAGTTGGGGCCCTGCCGCTTCGTCAGCCCTGATGGCTCGCGAAGAACTGTCATGGTTTGAGGAAGCATGATGACCACCACGTGGCATCCCACCTCGCGCGGCACCTTGACGGTACACACCGTCAGCCAAGCCGAGTTGAATGTGCGCTTGGCGCAAGACATTGCACAGCGCCTGGCTACTGCCATTCAAGCACGCGGCTTTGCAGTGCTTAGCGTGTCTGGCGGTAAATCGCCCGTGGCCTTGTTTGAAGCCTTGCGCGTGATCGACATCGATTGGTCACGCGTGCGCGTGACTTTGGTGGATGAGCGGTGCGTCCCGCGCATCCACCCCGACAGCAATGCGCTGTTGGTGCAAACCCATTTGCTGCAAGACTTCGCAGCCAAAGCGCAACTGGTGTTCATGGTGACCAGTGCCACTGAGCCCTTGGAGTCGCCCACCACGCTGGCCAAAGCTGCAGGCTTGGCCTTGAATTCGGCGGGCGTTGCCGATGTGTTGGTGCTTGGCATGGGCGCTGATGGCCATACTGCCTCGTTGTTTCCAGAAGCCGCCAACTTGGCCGAGGCGCTTGATTTGCGCAACGCGCACGCCTGCGCAGCCATTGAGTTGAAGAACCCACCCGCCAATGCCCCCTATGCGCGCATCACACAAACTTTGCCGCAGATTCTGTCAGCTCGCCACATCGTGTTGCCGCTGACGGGCGCAGACAAGCTTCACACCCTGCAGCAAGCTTGGCCACATGCCAAAGCCAGCTTGCCTATCTCTTTTGTCTTGCAACAAAACCAAACGCCTGTGGCGCTTTGGTTGGCCAATTAAGACCTCTTGATCGAGACCTCATCGACATGACCATACCTTTGCACCCCACCCTCGCCGCCGTCACGGCGCGCATTGAGCAACGCAGCGCTCAAACACGCCAAGCTTATTTAGACGTGTTGGCCAAAGCCAAAAAGCCCGGCCCCTACCGTGGCGGTATGGGCTGCGCCAATGCAGCACACGCGTATGCGGCCATGCCTGCCAACGACAAGCTGGTATTGCGCCAAGAGCGTCAGCCCAACGTCGGCATCATCACCGCCTACAACGACATGCTCTCGGCCCACCAGCCTTATGAGCATTACCCAGAAAAAATTCGCGCCGCAGCGCGTGCCGCAGGTGCCACAGCACAAGTGGCAGGTGGTGTACCCGCCATGTGTGATGGCGTGACACAAGGCGAAGACGGCATGGAGTTGTCGCTGTTCTCGCGCGATGTGATTGCCTTGGCGACCGCAGTTGGTTTGTCGCACAACGTGTTTGATGCAGCGCTGTTCTTAGGCGTGTGCGACAAGATCGTGCCTGGCCTGTTCATCGGTGCTTTGCAGTTTGGCCATTTGCCAGCGGTGTTTGTGCCAGCTGGCCCCATGACCTCAGGCTTGTCGAATGACGACAAAGCCAAAGTACGTCAGCAATACGCGCAAGGCTTGGTGAGCCGTGAAGTACTGCTCGAAGCAGAACAAGCCGCATACCACAGTGCTGGCACCTGCACGTTTTACGGCACAGCCAACTCCAACCAAATGCTCATGGAAATCATGGGCCTGCATTTGCCTGGCTCTTCATTTGTGAACCCTGGCACACCGCTGCGTGAAGCCCTCACGGTGGAAGCCGTGAAACGCGCGGTGGCTTTGTCACAAGACAAAGAAACAGGCGTGGGCTACCAAATCAACGCCAAGACGATCGTCAACGGCATTGTGGGTTTGCTGGCTACGGGTGGTTCAACCAACCACACGCTGCACATCGTCGCCATGGCGCGTGCGGCGGGTCTGATCGTGAATTGGGATGACTTCGCTGATCTCTCAGCTTGCGTGCCCTTGCTGGCCCGCGTGTACCCCAACGGCAGCGCCGATGTGAACCATTTCCAAGCCGCAGGCGGCATGGGCTACCTGATTGCTCAGCTGCTCAGCGCTGGTTTGCTACACGACGATGTGCACACCATCATGGGCCAGGGCTTGCACCGTTACACCGTGGAGCCTTGGCTGAACAATGGACAACTCGATTGGCGCGATGTACCAACCAAGTCGGCCGATGAAGCCGTGTTGCGCCCTGTGGCAAACCCATTCAGCGCCGATGGTGGCTTGCGTTTGCTCAAAGGCAATTTAGGTCGCGCCGTGGTGAAGGTATCTGCGGTCAAACCAGAGCATCGCCAAGTGCGCGCGCCTGCCATTGTGCTGACCGATCAAAAGCAACTCGGGGTGCTGTTCAAAGAAGGCAAGCTTGAGCGTGACTTTGTGGCCGTGGTGCGCAACCAAGGTCCACAAGCCAACGGCATGCCCGAGCTGCACCGCCTCACCCCCGTATTGGGCGTGTTGCAAGACAAGGGTTTCAAAGTGGCCTTGGTCACCGATGGCCGCATGTCGGGCGCTTCGGGCAAAGTACCTGCCGCGATTCACCTCAGCCCCGAGTCTGTCAACGGTGGTTTGATTGGCAAAGTGCAAGACGGCGACATGATTGCCCTCGATTGCGACACCCAAACTTTGCAACTCGAAGTCAGCGAAGCCGACTTGGCCAAACGCACAGCACCCACGCCCGATTTGTCTGGCAACCAACACGGCACAGGTCGCGACATCTTTGCCCTGTTCCGCGCCAATGCCGCGCTGGCCGAAGAAGGCGCATCGCCTTTGTTCAACAGCCTCTAACCCACATTCGCACACTCGACATGACCCAACACAACCCAGCTTTCACACGACCCGCATTCACCTCACGCGTGGTGCCTGTCATCGTCATCACGCACCCTGATCAAGCCGTGCCCATGGCCCACGCCTTGCTCGAAGGGGGGGTGGATGTGATGGAAATCACGCTGCGCCATGCCGCTGGTTTGCCTGCAATAGAACAAGTGGCCAAGCACGTGCCTCAGATGCATGTGGGTGCAGGTACGGTCACACGCGCCGAAGAAATGGCGCGTGTCCAAAACGCAGGAGCCAGCTTTGCGCTCTCACCTGGCATGACCGATGCCCTCGTGCAAGCTGCGATTGACTGCAAACTGCCTTTCATGCCTGGCGTGATGACACCGGGCGAAGTGATGGCCGCACGCGACCACGGCTTTGGTTTGGTCAAACTTTTTCCCGCGGCACAAGCTGGTGGCTTGGCGATGCTCAAAGCACTCGGCGGCCCCTTGGGTGATATGCGCTTTTGCCCTACAGGCGGTGTGTCGCTCGCCAACATGGGCGAGTTTTTGAAGCAACCTAATGTGGCGATGGTGGGGGGCTCATGGCTCACCCCCGTTGATGTGGTGGAACGTGGTGATTGGGCCGAGATCACGCGCTTGGCGCGCGAAGCCACAGACGCCTACAAGATTTAACTTAATTCACGTCCTGCATCAAAAGTTTCATTTGCCCGCATCGGGAAACTCAATAAATTTGACGAAAATCTAAACATGACTGCATTCGTCCCCCCACACAAACGCCAAGCTTGGCAAGCCCTGCAAGCCTTGGCCCAAGGCCCACAACCCCACTTGCGTGAACTGCTGAAAAGCCCAGAACGCAACGCAGCCTTGCACGCCAGCGGCGCGGGCATCAGCATCGACTACGAACGCCAACGCGTCACCCGCGAAGTCATGCAGCAACTCTTGGCCTTGGCCGACGAATCGCAAGTCATGAGCCAAGCGCAAGCGATGTTCAATGGCGAACCTATCAATGCCACCGAGCAACGCGCGGTGTTGCACGTGGCCTTACGCGGCAGCCATGTGCCTAACCCACCGTGGGGCCACGAAATTTCCAAGCAAGTGGCCAATGAGCTGCACCGCGTGTGCACCTTCGCCGAGAAAGTGCGTGAAGGTCAAATGAAAGGCTTTGGCGGCGAGTCCATCACCGATGTGGTCAATCTTGGCATTGGCGGCTCTGACCTCGGCCCCCGCATGACCACTGAAGCGCTTAGCCACTTGACGCGTGACAGCTTTAAAAACAAAGTGCGTGTGCACTATGTGTCCAACGTGGATGCGTGGAGCCTCTACACCGCACTCGCCTACCTCAACCCTGCACGCACAGCGTTTGTGGTGCAAAGTAAAACTTTCACCACACAAGAAACCATGACCTTGGCTGCCTCAGCCAAGCGTTGGTTGAGCGATGGTGGCTGCCCTGCTGATCAACTCGGCAAGCACCTCATTGCGGTGACGGCCAACCCGCACATCTCAGCCGCACAAGGCTTCACGCCCGAGCACACTTTTGGTTTTTGGGATTGGGTCGGTGGTCGTTACTCGGTGTGGTCGGCCATCGGTTTGCCTTTGGCCATCTCCATCGGTGCATTTGCCTTCCAAGACATGCTCTTGGGCGCACGCGCGATGGATGAACATTTCATGACGGCACCGTCCGATCAAAACTTGCCCTTGCTCATGGCGTTATTTGGCGTGTGGAACCGCAATTTCTTAGGTGCCACCACACACAACATTGCGCCTTATGCATCGCCCTTGGGCAAGTTCGCCTCGTTCTTGCAACAGATGGACATGGAGTCCAACGGCAAAGGCACGCACGTCGATGGTAGCCCTGTCGAAGTGGCCACAGCACCAGTGCTGTGGGGCGGCTTAGGAATTGACGGCCAACACGCGTACTTCCAGCTCATCCACCAAGGCAAGCATTTGGTGCCGATGGACTTTATTGGTTTGCGCACCGAACGCAGCCCTTTGCCGTTTGCCGCAGAACACCACCGTGTGGTGTTGCTCAACATGCAAGCCCAAGCGCAAGCTTTGGCCATTGGCCGCACACCCGAAGAAACCATGAAAGAGCTGCGCGACAGCGGCATGGACGAAGCTGAGGTGCAACGCTTGGCACCACACCGCAGCTATCCCGGCAACGTGCCCAGCACCACCATTTGGGTGGATGCCCTCACACCACGCAGCATGGGTGCGCTCATGGCCTTGTACGAGCACAAAGTGTTCTGCCAAGCCGCCATTTGGGGCATTCACGCCTACGACCAATGGGGCGTCGAATTGGGTAAGAAAATGGCCAAGGACATCGAAGCCGCAGAAGCGGCACGCTTGAAAGCCTGATGCATGTTTGAGTCTCGTGACCCAAACGTGCCACAAGTTGCACCGTATCCGCGCTTGCTCGGCGACATAGGCGGCACCAATGCCCGCTTTGGTTGGCAAGCGGCTGAAGATGCACCGATCACCCATGTGCAAGTGCTGCCCTGTGCAGAACACGAATCGCTCTTGGCAGCTGCGCAGACGTATTTGAAAGAACTAGGTCTCACTGCCCCACCCTGCGCTGCCTTTGGTATTGCCAACCCCGTCACAGGCGACCAAGTGGCCATGACCAACCACCATTGGAAGTTTTCAGTGAATGCCTTGCGTCAAGGCTTGGGCGTGTCACGGTTTTTGTTGCTCAACGACTTCACTGCACTGGCTTTGTCTTTAACGCTCTTGCCAGAATCACAAAAGCGCCAAGTGGGCAGCGGTACTGCTGTGGCTGATGCAGCCATAGGTTTGATTGGTCCAGGCACAGGTTTGGGTGTGTCAGGTTTGTTCCCAGTGGGCTACCAACACAAGTGGATACCCATTGCAGGTGAAGGCGGTCATGTGAGTTTGTCGGCTACCACCGCGCACGAATTTGCAGCGATCCAGCAATTGCAAAAACGCTATGGCCATGTATCTGCTGAGCGTGTCATTTCGGGCGCAGGCTTGGTTGACCTGTATCACGCGCTGTGCGATTTGAAGGATGGCCAAGGGCGTGAGATCACCACGCCCGCTGAAGTGATTGAACGCGCACAAGAAGTGCCGACCTCCACAGCGAACGAAGCGCTGGATATGTTCTGTGGTTTCTTAGGTTCGGTAGCGGGTGACTTGGCTTTGACGCTAGGTGCGCGCGGTGGCATTTACATCGGCGGCGGCATTGTGCCGCGCTTAGGTGAACGCTTTGATACGTCTCCATTTCGCGAGCGCTTCGAGGCCAAAGGTCGGTTCAAAAAGTATTTGCAAGATGTGCCAACGTGGGTCATTCACAGCCCTGTGTCACCGGCGCTGCAAGGTGCTTCACAGGCTTTGTCTTTGACTCAATGGCAGTAACTTCCTTTTTCTCCGGCTTGGGTGACGCAGCTGACGGAGCGGCAGTTTCCTCATGCTGGAGTACCAGAAATCGTCAACTGCCGCTCCGCCAGCTACGTCACTTCTGGTTATCAAAGAGAAACTCACCGCATGCGTAATTTCAACTCTTCACCCATTGCTGCACTTTTGCACTTGTGCGAGTCAGTTCGCCACTTCGCAGCCAAGCGAGCCCAGCACCTAAAGCAAAAAACAAATTCACATCTCACTATCAAGAGCACCCCATGACTGACAAAACTTCAGCCAAAGCAAAACCATCAGCTACTGCCAGAGCAACAGCGCAAGCCAAAGAGAACGAACGTCCCTTGGTTGAAGACATTCGGCTCTTGGGTCGCATCCTGGGCGACGTGATTCGTGAACAAGAAGGCAAAGAAGCCTATGAGCTGGTCGAACAAGTGCGCAAGCTCTCGGTGGCTTTTCGCCGCGACTCGGATGCCAATGCCGACAAAGCGCTGAAAAAACTCTTGGCCTCGCTCAGTGCCGAAGCCACGGTCAGCGTGATTCGCGCCTTCACCTACTTCAGCCACTTGGCTAACCTGGCCGAAGACCGCCACCACATTCGCCGCCGCGCCATCCACGAACGTGCGGGTGACACCCAAGAAGGAAGCCTCACGGTGGCGTTGAGCCGCCTCAAAGCCGCAGGCATTGCACCGAAAAGCATTGTGCAAACACTGGCGCACAGCCATGTGTCGCCCGTGCTCACCGCCCACCCCACCGAAGTGCAACGCAAAAGCATCTTGGATGCCGAGCGTGGCATAGCACAGCTCTTGGGTTTGCGTGATGACATTAAATCTCGCTCTGCCCTGCACGCTTCTGCCAAATCACCCGATGCATTGGCCGCACGCGAACTCGGTGCCAACGAAATGCAACTGCGCGCACGCGTGCTGCAGCTGTGGCAAACCCGTTTGCTGCGCTTTACCAAGCTCACGGTATCCGACGAAATTGAAAACGCACTGAGCTATTACGAATCCACGTTCTTGAGCGAGATCCCTAAGCTCTACGCAGATCTCGAAGCCGAGCTGGGCCAAGCGCACGTGCACAGCTTTTTGCGCATGGGCCAATGGATTGGTGGTGACCGCGATGGCAACCCCAATGTCAATGCCGACACCTTACGCTTTGCTTTGCGCCGCCAATGCGATGTGGCCTTGCGCCACTACCTGACCGAGCTGCATTACCTCGGCAGTGAATTGTCGATGTCGGCCATGCTCGTCGATGTCACGCCTGAAATGCACGCCTTGGCCGAGCGCTCGCCCGACACCAACGCACACCGCCAAGACGAGCCCTACCGCCGCGCTCTCACTGGCATGTATGCGCGCTTGGCGGCTACGCTCAAAGATCTGACGGGTGGTGACGCAGCACGCCATGCGGTTGCGCCACAAAACCCTTACGTGTCAGCGCAAGAGCTGCTGGCCGATTTGCGCGTGATTGCCGACTCACTTCAACACCAACACGGCAGTGCCTTGATGGCACAACGCCTCACGCCTTTGATGCGTGCGGTGGAAGTATTTGGTTTTCACCTCGCCACTGTGGATTTGCGCCAAAGCTCCGACCAACACGAGTTGGTGGTGGCCGAGTTGTTGGCTACGGCAGACGTGGAAAAGAACTACGCCAAGCTCAACGAAGCACAACGCGTGGATGTTTTGAACAAGTTGCTGCACGACGCACGCCCCTTACGCGTGATGGGCGCGAGCTATTCAGAACTTGCCCTCAAAGAGCTGGAAATTTTCGAAACCGCCCGCGAAATGTTGGAAACCTTTGGCAAGGACGCGATTCGCCACTACATCATCAGCCACACCGAAACCGTGAGCGATTTGTTGGAAGTGTTGTTGCTTCAAAAAGAAACTGGCTTGATGCGCGGCACCTTGGGGAGCAAAACATCGAGCTGCGATTTGATCGTGGTGCCTTTGTTTGAAACCATTGAAGACTTGCGTTGTGCGGCCGACATCATGGGTGGCTTTTATGCCATCGAAGGCGTGGCCAACTTGGTCAAACGCAGCGGCGGTGAGCAAGACATCATGTTGGGCTACTCCGACAGCAACAAAGACGGCGGCATCTTCACCAGCAACTGGGAGCTTTATCGAGCCGAGATTGCCTTGGTCACTTTGTTTGACGGCTTGTTCAGACAGCACGACATCACCCTGCGCATGTTCCACGGCCGTGGCGGCACGGTGGGTCGTGGCGGCGGCCCAAGCTACCAAGCCATTTTGGCGCAGCCACCTGGCACGGTGCGTGGACAGATCCGACTCACGGAACAAGGTGAAGTGATTGGCTCGAAATACGCCAACCCAGAAATTGGCCGTCGCAATTTAGAAACCCTCGTAGCCGCCACACTCGAAGCCACGATGCTGCAAACCACCCAACCCGCACCACAAGCATTCTTGGATGCTGCTCAGTGGCTCTCACACGCCAGCATGGCCGCTTACCGTGGCTTGGTGTACGAAACGCCTGGCTTCACTGATTACTTTTTTGCCTCCACCCCTTTGCGTGAAATTGCCGAGCTCAACATTGGCTCGCGTCCAGCCGCGCGCCCCAAGAGTGGCAATGCGCAACCGCGCATCGAAGACTTACGTGCGATCCCTTGGGGGTTCAGCTGGGGCCAATGCCGTTTGACTCTGCCTGGTTGGTTGGGCTTTGGCTCGGCGGTAGATCAGTTCATCCATCAACACCCCACGCTCAAACCCAAAGACGCGTTGGCCCTCCTGCAAAAAATGCAACGTCAGTGGCCGTTCTTCCGTTCACTCTTGTCCAACCTCGACATGGTGTTGTCTAAGAGCGATTTAGGTTTGGCATCACGCTACGCCGAGTTGGTAAGTGACACGCGTTTGCGTAAAAAGATTTTTGGCTTGATCGAAGCCGAATGGCACCGCACCTCGGATGCGTTGAAGCTCATCACTGGGGACAAACAGCGTTTGGTGAACAACGCAGCGTTGGAGCGCTCCATGCGCCACCGCTTCCCCTACATCGACCCACTGCACCATCTGCAGGTCGAATTGATTCGCCGCTACCGTGAAGGCAAGCGCCCGCAAGACCGTGATGAGAAAGCCCAACGCGGCATTCACATCTCGATCAACGGCATTGCAGCAGGATTGCGCAATACGGGATAGCAATACCAACCCCGCAAATAAAACGCCACCCTCGGGTGGCGTTTGACATGCTGCGTTAAAAATTACTTCTTGGCACGCAAGCGTGTCAGCTCTTTCTGCGTGTCATTCCACAGGTCCATGCCCACATTGGTGGCAATGCCAGCATTGACGTGGGTGAGCTTGTCGCGCATGCGGTTGACTTCAGCCACCGACAGCTCGTTGATTTGCATGCCTTTGGCCTTCAAATCACCCAATGCTTTGGCAGCTTCATCGCGTGTGTCTTTGCGTTCAAAGTCACGGCTCACGCGGGCGGCATCGAGCAAGATTTTTTGTTCCGTCTTACTCAAACCATCCCACCACTTTTTGCTCACGGTGACGATCCATGGGCTATACACGTGGTTGGTCACGCTCAGGTACTTTTGCACTTCATAGAACTTGCTCGACAAGATGGTGTTGTAGGGGTTCTCTTGACCATCGACTGTCTTTGTTTCCAAAGCACTGAACAACTCAGAGAAAGGCATCGGCACCGCATTGGCACCCAAGAGCTTGAAGCTGTCGAGGTACACATTGTTTTGCATCACGCGCAGCTTGACGTCGTTCAAGTCTTCCAGCTTGGTCACAGGGCGCTTGCTGTTGGTCAGGTTACGGAAACCGTTTTCCCAATAAGCCAAACCGACCAAACCTTTGTCTTGCAATTTATCCATCACCTTTTGGCCAATAGGACCGTCCAACACCGCGTCCGCTTCTTTGACGTTGTTGAACAAGAACGGGGTGTCCCACAAAGCCATCTCTTTGGTGATGCCCACGAGTGTGGCCGTAGAACCAACCATCATCTCTTGTGCACCGCCAATCAAGGCCTGTTGCATTTGTGTATCAGGGCCCAAGGCAGCGGCGCCAATGGTGCGCACTTTCATCTTGCCGCCAGAGGCTTTTTCCACATGCTCTGCAAACACTTTGGCAGCGCGGCCTTGGTTGCTTTGCTCGTTCAAACCATAGCCAAAACGAATCAAGCGGGGCTTGATGTCTTGCGCAAAGGCAGAAAACGAAGCACTGGCCACGGCCACTGTGACTGCAGCAATGAGGGTTCGACGAAGAATAGTCATGGGAAGTCTCCTTGGGTTAAAACTTATCGCATCCACGCCACGGGGGCGGTCACGATTTGTGGGAACAAAACAAACGCAGTCAAGATGATGAGGTAGGTCACCAAAAACGGGTTGACCCCTTTGATGACTTGGTGCATAGACAAACGCCCCACACCCGCCACCACATTGAGCACAGTGCCCACAGGCGGCGTGATCAAACCAATCGCGCCATTGAGCACAAACATCAACCCAAAATACACGGGGTCAATGCCAGCCTTCACCGCGATGGGCAACATCACGGGCGCAAAAATCAAAATTGTGGGTGTGAGGTCAAGCGCGGTGCCAATCAACACCAAGGTGATCATCATCACGGCCATGAGCACGCGTGGGCTTTCGACCAAGGGGCCGAGCCAACCAGTGAGCACCGTGGGCAGGTCTGCCAGTGTGATCATGTAGCTGGCCACTTGTGCGCCTGCGCACAAGAACATCACCACTGCGGTGGTTTTGGCTGCACGCACCAACACCTCATGAATTTCAACCAACTTCATCTCACGGTGAATCACCAAAGCCACCACCAAGGCGTAAAACGCAGCCACCACGGCAGCCTCAGTCGGCGTAAAGATGCCTGTCTTCATACCCCCAATGATGATCAGCGGCATGAGCATGGCCCAGAAGGCTTTGCGGGTGGCGTGCAAGCGCTCAATCAAGGGCAATTTTTCGCCTTGCGGTAAGTCCATGTCACGCAGCTGAAGTTTCCACGCCACGATCAAACCAATGCCCATGATGATGCCAGGCACGATGCCAGACAAAAACAACGAAGAGATCGAGGTGTTGGTGGTCACGCCATAAATCACAAAGGGCATCGATGGCGGAATGATGGGCGCGATGATGCCGCCAGATGCAATGAGGCCCGCCGATGTGTGCATGGGATAGCCCTGGCGTTTCATCATGGGCAACAAAATCGTGGCCAGTGCTGCGGTGTCCGCCAAGGCAGAACCACTCATGCTGGCCATGAGCACCGCAGCGCCAATGGCCACGAAACCCAAACCACCCCGGATATGACCCACCCACGCTTGGGCCATGTCAATGATGCGACGGCTGATACCGCCCGAGTTCATCAACTCACCAGCCAAGATGAAGAAAGGCACTGCCAACAATGGAAAACTGTCCACGCCAGCCACCAAGTTTTGCGCGAGCAGTTGGGTGTCCCAAAAGTCGAGGACCCATGCCATGCCTGCACCTGTGAGAACCAAGGCAAATGCCATGTTCAGACCAATGCCCATGAGCAACAGCATGCCCGCCGAGAAAACAATAAATGCTTGTGCTTCTGGTGTCATGCTGTTTACTCCACGTCCACGCCGTGGTCAAAGTCCATCGCTTTGTTTTGAATCAATTCTTTCAGAGCCATCAGACCAATGGCTACCGAAGACAACAACACGGGCAATGGCAACAGCCAGTTGGGATAGCCCAACACAACCGAGTTACTGCTCAGCCCCACCTCCACTTGCTGCCAAGCGCCGCGGCCCAACATGACACAGCTCAAGATCACTAAGGAACGAATCAAAACAGTCAAAGCTTGGATGGTTTTTGGATGGTTGCGCAAGCTCGCGATAAAACTGGTGAAGGCCATGTGCTCACCCGCTGGATAAGCCGCTGTGGCACCAATGAACACCATCCACACAAACAGCAAACGCGAGAGTTCTTCACTCGCAGCAATGCCGCTGCCAAAACCGTAACGCAGCACCACGTTGAAAAACACGGCCACCGCCATGACACCCAAACACGCGGCCATCAGCACTTGGGCGAGTGCTTGACTGCGTGAGGTGGTTTGACTTGAACTCATACACATTCCTTCTCTTGCAACCAAGCGCACACCTGCGATTGGATGTTTTCTATGCTTTGTGTGGCATCTACTGTGATGACACCCGATTCATTGATTGGCTTTTCTAATGCAGCAAATTGGCTGTCTACCAGCGCAGGCTGAAAGTAGTGGCCGGGTCGTTGCGTGACACGTGCGACAGATTGCTCACGCGTGAGGTCCAGATGAACAAACAGCAAGCCCTGTACGCTTTGACGTAAACGGTCGCGGTACGCCTTCTTCAAAGCCGAACAAGTCAACACGGCGCGTGGCCCACGTTGCACCAATTCATGGGCCAACACATCGAGCCAACCTGCACGATCGTCGTCTGTCAATGCAATACCTGCGCGCATTTTGTTGACGTTCTCGGGGGGATGAAACTCATCCCCTTCAATCAACTGCCAACCCAGGGCATGCGACAAAGCTGCCGCAAAACTTGATTTACCGCAACCGGCCACGCCCATGATGACGACAGGAGCATTCATCTTTACATTACGGATAGCGCTATCCCATTTGAGTTAAAAGGAGAGCGAGTTCAGTGATAACCATCACGTCATTCGCTCTTGGATAGCGCTATCATAAATAAATTCAGACACGCATAACCTAGCAATAACCCGTAGCCAAGATGACACTTAAAACCACTCGATCTCGTGCCACAGGGCGTGTCACGCTGGCAGATGTGGCCGCCTTAGCCGAGGTCAGCCCTATCACCGTGTCACGCGCCTTGCGTGGTGAACGTGCCGTTGCCAGCGATTTGACCGAACGTGTGAAAGCCGCCGCTTCAAAGCTGGGCTATACGCCTGACCCTGCGGCGCGCGCCCTCGCCTCACGTCACAGTGACCACGTGGCGGTGTTGATTCCGATGCTGTCCAACAATTTATTTGTCGACGTGTTGGAGTCCATCCAAAAAACAATGCGCAAGGCGGGCTACCAAACGCTGATTGGCATCACCCACTACAACACGCAAGAAGAAGAACAGCTTTTGCGCGAGCAGCTACAACATCGTCCAGCGGGGATCTTGGTCACTGGTTTAGATCGCAGCGATGCAGCGCGTCAGATGATTGAAAAAAGCGGCATTCCTTGTGTACACATGATGGAGCTGGCACATACAGACAACATCAACAGCGTGGGGTTTTCGCAAACGCAAGCGGCCATGACCATGACCGAGCATTTGCTGCAACGCGGACGCAGGCGCATCGCATTTGCCGCCGCGCAGCTCGACCCACGCACCCTGCAACGCTTGGAAGGATGGCGCAAAGCGTTGAAAGTAGCCAAACGTTTTGACAAGGCGTTGAGCTACACCAACAAATCCGCATCATCGATGGCACTCGGTGGGGAAATGCTTGAAAAAATTCTTATGGACACACCTGACGTCGATGCCGTGTTTTTTTGTAACGACGACTTAGCTCAAGGCGCTTTGCTGGCCGCTCAACGTTTGAGAATCAAAGTACCGCAGCAGTTAGCCATCGCAGGATTCAATGACCTAACAGGCAGTGACCTCATCGGCCCTGGCCTGACCACCATCCGAACCCCGCGAGCAGCCATTGGTGAAGCAGCTTCGCACATGTTGCTGCGTTTGATGCGGCAAGAAGCGGTTGCAGCGAGCAACGTGGATGTGGGCTATGAGTTGATGGTGCGTGGCAGTACCTGAGTCGCCTCAAGGACGACGCCAATCCCAGGGCTTGATTACACTCAGCACATGCACACAAACACCCCTACGACCACTCACCGTTTGGCTGGCAAAGTCAGCCTCATCACTGGCGCTGCACAAGGCATTGGCTTGGCCACTGCCCTCAAATTTGCACGTGAAGGCGCCATCGTCGTCGTGTGCGATGTAAAGCAGGTCGCTGTCGACGATGCAGTTAAACAGTGCGTCGCCATTGGCGCACAAGCTGTTGGTTTCGTGGTGGACGTGACGCAACGCGAGATGGTGGATGCCACCGTCAAGGCCGTGCTCGATCAGTTTGGACGCATCGATGTGCTGGTTAACAACGCTGGCATCACACAAGATGCACGATTGCAAAAAATGACACTTGAGCAGTTTGACCGTGTGATTGATGTCAACCTGCGCGGTGTGTTCCATTGCGCGCAAGCTGTCACCGACTGCATGGTGGCCCAAGGTAGCGGTGTGATATTGAATGCCTCGTCGGTCGTGGGTATCTACGGCAACTATGGTCAAACCAATTACGCTGCAACCAAGTTTGGGGTCATTGGCTTTACCAAAACTTGGAGCCGCGAGCTGGGGCCCAAAGGCATTCGTGTGAACGCAGTGGCACCTGGCTTCATTGCCACCCCGATCCTCTCGACCATTCCAGAAAAAGTGATTGATGAGATGATGGAGCGTGTGCCACTCAAACGCTTAGGTCAACCTGAAGACATCGCCAATGTTTACGCCTTCTTGGCCAGTGACGAAGCGTCTTACATCAACGGTACCGTGATTGAAGTGGCAGGCGGCTTGACCGTATGAGTGAAACAACTCAGTTGCACCACGGTGCTGCACCCAATGCACCTAAGAGCAAAACCGATTTATTTGTCTCGTTCACCTTGCTTGCCCTGCAAGGGTTTGGCGGTGTATTGGCGGTTGTGCAACGTGAATTGGTTGATCAAAAACAATGGCTCACCAACGATGAGTTTGTTGAAGACTGGGCTGTTGCGCAAATTTTGCCTGGGCCCAATGTGGTCAACCTCGCACTCATGATGGGCGGTCGGAGTTTTGGCATTGCAGGCGCATTGGCTGCACTCAGTGGCTTGTTATTGGCACCCACTGTGTTGGTGTTGCTGCTGGCCGCTGCAGTGGCAGGCGTCGCAGAGACCACGGTGGCACAAGGCATGCTGCGTGGCATGGGTGCTGTGTCTGCGGGCCTCATTGCGGCGGTGGGGATCAAGCTCATGGGGGCACTCAAAAATAACCCCATGGGTTTATGGACATGCATTGGCATTGGCTCCCTGACCTTTGTCGCCATTGGCTTGTTGCGACTGCCGTTGGCTTGGGTGCTGCTGAGTCTTGGTCCTTTGGCCAGCGTGTGGGCCGCGCATTGCATCAAGCAACGAGGTGTTTCATGACCATCACCTTGACCCTGGCCGATTGGGGCTCGCTGTTTTTGCATTTCATCTCACTCTCCCTCTTGGCGGTAGGTGGCGCCATCACCACCGCACCAGATATGCATCGCTATTTGGTGGATGAAACGCATTGGCTCAGCGACACACAGTTCACTTCATCCATTGCATTGGCCCAAGGCGCACCAGGCCCCAATGTGATGTTTGTTGCGTTGATGGGTTGGAACGTAGGCTTGAATGCTGGCGGTGGGCTAGCTGCGGGTTGGCCCGCTGTGGCATTGGCCTTGTGGGGCGTACTCATCACCATGGTCGGCATCATGATTCCCTCATGTACCCTCACCTTCGTGGCGACGCAATGGGCGCACCGCAACCGCGAGATGTTGGCGGTCAAAGCGTTTAAGAGCGGCATGGCCCCCATCGTGATTGCACTGCTCATCGCCACGGGATGGCTGCTGACAGGCAACCACGAAAACCCTGCGCGTGATTGGCCGTTATGGGCGCTGACAGCAGCTACCACACTCATCGTGTGGAAAACGAAAACACACATGCTCGTGCTGCTAGGGTTTGGCGCGCTGCTAGGTGCCTTAGGCTGGGTCTAAATAGCGAGATAAAAAATGCAGGCCGAAACGAGCCCTGCAAAAACTAAGCAACAGTCCTCTGACGACGTGCCTCATACAGGCACACACCGCTAGCGACTGATACGTTCAAACTCTCCACCCCACCACACATCGGAATGCTGATGAGCTCGTCACACGTCTTACGTGTGAGTTGACGCATGCCGTCACCCTCTGCGCCCAACACCAAAGCGGTAGGGCCTTTGAGGTCCACCTGATACAAGGTCTTAGGTGCATCGTCACTGGTACCGATGATCCAAATATTGCGTTCTTTCAGCTCGTTCAAAGTGCGCGCCAGGTTGGTCACCATGAAATAAGGTACTGTTTCTGCCGCACCGCTGGCCACTTTGGCCACCGTGGCGTTGATGCCCACCGCATGGTCTTTCGGCGCGATGACAGCATGAGCCCCCGCGCCATCGGCCACACGCAAACAAGCGCCAAGGTTATGAGGGTCGGTCACGCCGTCGAGCACCAAAATCAATGGTGCTTCCACCTTCTCAATGCCTTCTAGCAACTCATCCAAAGAATGCACTTGTTTGATTTCGCTCACACGCGCTGCCACACCTTGGTGGCCATGACCGCCCGAGAGCTTGGCCAAACGTGGACCATCGGCCTCGATCAAACGCACACCAGACTCGGTGGCACGCTCGATGAATTGACGCATACGCGCATCGCGGCGCGTGGGGTCGAAGTAGATTTCGATGATGGATTGCGGCGCGGTTTTGACGCGCACACCAACGGCGTGAAAGCCGAAGAGAACTTTTGGGGCTGAAGACATATCGAGCGATTATCCCTTGAGCAGCCCGTTCAATCACTCGGGTCGCACCGACGCGATCAAATCAATTTCAACCGCAGCATTTTTAGGTAATTGCAACACGCCCACTGAAGTGCGCGAATGTGCGCCCGCATGGGGCCCCAGCACCTGAAACAACACCTCCGAAGCGCCATCAGCCACTTCGCTTTGCTGCGTGAAGTGAGGTGCAGACTGCACATACACCGTGATGCGAGGCACTGATTGGATGTGCTCTAGGCTTCCTAATGCCCGTTGCAAAAGCGCTAAGCCACGCATGACACTCACCTTGGCCGCTTTTTGTGCATCAGCCAATGAAACCTCAACCCCCACCGCCCCCGTCACCACCACGGTGTTGCCCACACGAGGAATTTGGCCGCTCACATACAAGTGATTTCCATCGCGCACCAGTGGCGCATAGTTGCCACCGATCTTGATTTCACCGTCAAAGCTGTAGCCCAACTGCTGAGCTTGCTCTAAGAGTCTTGTATCAGCCGATTGCGTCATTGAACAACCCTCCCAGCCTCAATCGTGATGGCCTGATCACACCGCCCAGCCAGCTTCAAATCGTGCGTTACCAACACCAAGGTGGTGCCTAATTCTTGGTTGAGCTCAAACATCAAGTCCATGATGCGTTCACCACTCGCATGGTCTAAGCTGCCTGTGGGCTCGTCAGCCAGCAGCAGCGTGGGCTTGACCACAAAGGCACGAGCCAGGGCCACGCGTTGTTGTTCACCGCCCGACAGAACTTTGGGGTAGTGACCCAAGCGCTCGCTCAAGCCCACGCGTACCAGCATGTCTTGGGCTGCCGCACGGGGGTTGGGCAAGCCTGCCAGCTCCAACGGCAGCATGACGTTTTCTAACGCGGTCATATTGCCCAAGAGCTGAAAGCTTTGAAACACAAAGCCCACTTGGCGGGCGCGCAGCGCGGCGCGTGCGTCTTCGTTCATCGCAAACATGTCCACACCGCCCAGCCAAACCGTGCCCTGTGTGGGTGTGTCAAGCCCCGCCATGATGGACAACAACGTGCTTTTGCCAGAGCCCGAAGCCCCCACGATGGCCAACGATTGCTGAGGCGCAAGGGTGAAGTCGATATCGCGGAGAATGTGCAGTGTGCCGCTGGCGTCTTGCACCGATTTGGATAAATGCGAGACAACCATCAACGGTGAGGACGATGTGGATGAATTTTCAAATGAAGGCTGGGTCATGAAGCGCAATGGGTGGTTAAGACGTGACTTTAACTTGGGCGCACTGAGCGTAGCTTTGCTGGGGACTTTGCGCCTGAGCAGCGCCTCGGCCCAACAAAGCGTCATCACGTCCACTGGCCAGGGCATGGAGGGGGAAATCACCTCCACAGGGCCACACCGCCGACGCGGTCAGCCCTATCCTGGCCAAGTGCCTCCGCCCAGCTCTGCCCCCCCGCCAGGCACGGTGCCTGCGGCCACCATCTTGGTGTTGGGCGACTCGCTCAGCGCCGAATACGGCATTCCTCGCGGCAAAGGCTGGGTGGCTTTGCTGGCCGACAAACTGCAAGCCGAGCGGCCCGATGTGCGCGTGGTCAACGCCAGCATCAGTGGCGACACCACCGCTGGTGGCCGCGCTCGTCTGCCCGCCATGCTGGACCAAGTACGTCCCGTGCAAGTGGTGATTGAGTTAGGCGGCAACGATGCCTTGCGTGGCCTTGACCTCAACAGCACTCAAAACAACCTCGAAGCCATGATTCAAGCCTGTCGCGCCGTCAACGCACGCGTGGTGTTGGTGGGCATGCAAATCCCGCCCAACTACGGGCCAGACTACAGCGCCAAGTTCTCGGTGATGTTTGCCAACCTCGCCAAGAAATACCGCACTGGGCATGTGCCGTTTTTCCTCAAAGGCATTGCCGATGCACCCGATGCCACGGCGCAGTTTCAACCCGACCGCATCCACCCCAAAGCCGAAGCGCATCCGCGCATGTTGGCCAATGTGTGGCCCGAAATCAAAAAGAATTTATAAACCGTGAGCGTGACCTTTATTTCGGCGCAAGACGCCATGGCCCGCATGGCCATCCCGCTGGGAGCACCTGGTGGCTTCAGCACCATCATCGATGCTCGTAGCGAGGACGAGTATGCACTCGACCATCTGCCCCACGCTGTTAACTGGCCCTCGCTCAATAACGAAGAACGCATCTTCGTGGGCACCATGTACAAACAGGTCAATGCATTTGAAGCACAAAAGCATGGTGCTGCGATGGTGGCGGCCAATATTGCACGCCACATCCAACGCGAAGTGCTCGAACTGCCCAAGAATTGGCAGCCGCTGATTTACTGCTGGCGGGGTGGCAAACGCAGCGGCTCGTTGTCATTGGTGCTTGGGCAAATTGGCTTCAGGGTGAACTTGATCGAGGGAGGCTACAAAGCGTTTCGCGCGGCCTTGGTGGAAGATATTCCCAAACGTGTCGCCCCGTTGCAATTCAAAGTCATTTCTGGCCCTACGGGTTCGGGCAAAACACGTTTGCTGTATGCACTGGCGGCTGAAGGCGCACAGGTGCTCGACCTTGAGGACTTGGCTTGTCACCGCAGCTCGGTGCTGGGTCATATTCCAGGTCAGCCACAACCCAGCCAAAAACGCTTTGACACGCTCGTGTGGCAAGCCCTGCGGAGCTTTGACCCGTCACGACCTGTGTTTGTGGAATCAGAAAGCCGCAAGGTGGGCAACTTGTCTATCCCAGAATCCTTGATGCTGGCCATGCGTGACAGCCCCTGCTTTGAGTTGCAGCTCAGCTTGGACGAGCGCGTGGCCTTGTTGATGGAAGACTATCCTTTCTTTGTGAACGACCCCGCACTGTTTTGCCATCGACTGGATGCATTGGTGTCCATTCGTGGCAAATCGGTGGTGGAGACTTGGAAAGAACAGGTCCACACGGGACACATTGACCAAGTGGTGCGCGAGTTGCTGACGCTGCATTACGACCCCACTTATGCGTCCTCCATGGTGCGTAATTTCACCCAAAACGACCAAGCCACGGCATGCGTTGCAACGAGCCGCAGCCCAGATGCCTTACGCGAAGTCGCGCGTCAGCTGTGTCAGCGCGTCGGCGCTTGAGCCTCAGCCTCAAACCTGATCAGCTTCAATGACAGCCACCGAGCCACGGTAGGCATGCCAGCTGGCAAAGCCCAGCCAAGGCCCCACCAGCAACAAACCCACTGCTGATGGCAGCATGGCCAAGCCCACCAGCAGCGTGATGAGTGCGCCCCAAAACACGGCCACGACCGTGCGATCAAAAAATACACGCAGGCTGGTGATGCCTGCGGTGATGGCGTCCGTGTCGCGGTCCAAAATCATGGGAATGGACACCATCATGGTGGCAAACACCAAGCCTGCGAAGAAACCTCCTACACACACATAAGCGGCCACGAATTCCCAATTTTGCGGATTGAGCACGGCATCGAGCGCAGTGGCGGTGCTAGGCAACCCACCCGTGTTGAAAAACACCGCAAACACCACCAGCGATGCGCGCCCCCACAGCAGCTCCAACAAAAGCACCACCAAAACCAACATGCTCATGCTGCGAAGGTGTGATTTCCAGCAGGTGAGCGAGCTACGAAAACTAGGCCGCTCACCACGCTCAAGATGCATGCTCACGTCATACAAGCCCATCGCCAAGAATGGACCGAGCAATAAACTGCCCGAAATGGCAGACAGGGTGTATTCGGGATTGTTTTGAAAAATGGTACTGACTGCGAGCGCCATTGCCCAAAAACACACACCATAGAACAAGGCAATCCAAGGTTGCGCGCAGAGATCAAGCAGCCCACGCCACAACCATTGCAAGGGGGCTAGCAGACCTATCGGCTGGATCTCAATGCGTTCGCGAGACTCTGAGGTGTCTTGTGGCTGCATGAGGCTCCCTTGAAGCTGTTTAGCTTTGCAAGCCCGCCTTGTTCAAGGCCTGCAAAATGTCGATTTGTAAATCGTTCACGTCTTCAAGGCCAATGCAAAACCGCACCACCCGTCCGCGCTGCATGTGTTCAGTTGAACGCGTACGGCTTGACGCCATGTTGTAAGGCATCACCAAACTGATAGGGCCGCCCCAGCTGTATCCAATCTTGAACAGCTTCAGGCTATCGCAAAACGCATCCACTGCGTGAGCGGGGAAACGCGCATCCATCACCACACTGAAAATCCCTGCAGCCAAACCCAAGGGCTCTTGGGGTGTCACACACAGCTGCTGCCAATGCGCATGACCGGCTGAGCTGGTTAGCGCAGGATGCAACACTTGGCTAAACGCTGTTTGCGAGGCACACCATGCGGCCAATGTGCGTGCCGCGGTGTCTTGCGCTTTGTAGCGCAGTGGCATGCTGGGCAACGAACGCAACACCATCTCGGCATCGTTCGCGCCTACGCCTGTCCCTAAGCGCATGTGGGTGAGCTTCAATGCACGCGCCAGTTCATCGTTGCGCGTGACGATGCTGCCCATCAACACATCGCCGCCACCGCTGGGATATTTGGTAAGCGCGTGGACGGTCAAGTCCACGCCTAGCTCGCCCTGCCCTGGCGTGAGATCAAAGGCATTGAACGCCAAGCCTGCACCCCAGGTGTTATCGAGCGCACACAGCACCCCGCGAGCCTTGCACAGCTGTACCAACGCCACGAGATCTGGAAACTCCATCGTCACCGAACCTGCGGCTTCAAGCCACACCAAGCGCGTGCGCGGTGTGATGCGCGCAGCCAAGTCATTCACATCCAGCGGGTCGTACACCTGATGTGTGATGCCAAACTGCGCCAACTCGCCTTCGGCCAATGACTTGTTGGGTGCATAAGCGTTATCAGGAATCAACACCTCGTCACCCGTTTTGAGCAGCGCAAAGTCCACATGCGCAATCGCCGCCAGACCACTGGGCGTGAGGATGCAATGGGTGCCACCTTCGAGCGTGGCCAAGCGTTCTTCGAGCGTGAATGTGGTGGGTGTGCCGTGCAAGCCGTAGGTGTAAGCCGACTTGTCCATCCACTCGCGCGTGCGCATGGCAGCAGTGTTTGGAAAAATCACCGTCGAGGCTTTGAACACGCCAACTTGGGGCGCTTCAAATTCACTTGGCGCAACGTAGGGGTGGTGAACAAGCAAGGTTCTGCAGTCTGTCATGTTCACATAGTACGCGAGCAGGTCAAACTCACATCACAAACCCTTGCATTCAATCATAGTTAGGGCGCAACAGAGGGTGGTGGGGGGGAGACCCATATTGGCTCGGGTGACGGCAACACAAACGGAATCGGGCCTTCAGAAAAGCAGCTAAAGTCCACAAAATCCTCTGGCATAAGAGAATAACACCTGATATCAAGTGCACTTGCGCTAATGTGATAACCACATGAGCAAACGAGCAGCATGGCACACATAGTTTGGCGAGCGAATTTAAAATTTGTCATTTTGATATCCCTTTTTTTAAATTGAGACTTTTCCACATATGAAGTTACATGTGGAACCAAAATTTTAATAACATGAAATTTTCTATATAAATATAAAACTTAAATAATATTTAATTTTTAACATCACGCAAGCCAGCATCGACAAGCCGATAAAACGGCAGACATAGTGGGGGTGACTACTTCGCGAACCAAAACGGCCATGGCCAGCTCATAAAACACCCGTAAGCTGGTGTTTCAGAGCCGATGGTTTATGAGGGAAGCTTCCCTCGGTCAGAGTTGGTGAAATGAGCAAATTAGAAGTTAAACCTTCCACTTCTCCAACAAAGCCGCTGGACGCATGCTGTCATACGGCTCAAACGGTTGGTGAATCCATGGGTTCGTCGGCAAGTAATCCACAGAGAAGTCAGGCGCAAAAGCAGAAACGCCTTTGGTCCAAATCACGGCAGTGCGCAGCTCAGTGATGGGCTTGTAGTTGTTTTTCAGCTGGTCCACCACTGCCTTCAAGGTGTGACCTGTGTCAGCCAAATCGTCCACCAACAACACGCGGCCTGCGATCTCGCCTTTGGGCGTGGTGATGAAACGGGCAATGTCCAAGTGACCTTGCACTGTACCCGCATCAGCGCGGTACGAGCTGGTCGACATGATGGCCAAAGGCTTGTCGAAGATGCGCGACAAGATGTCACCTGGACGCATGCCGCCACGTGCCAAGCACAAAATCGTGTCGAACTCCCAGCCCGATTGGTGAATCTTGATGGCGAGTTTTTCAATCAGGTTGTGGTACTCGTCGTAAGACACGTACAGGTGCTTGCCGTCTTCAGTCAACATGGTTTGATCCTTTTAAAAAATTAAGCGATATAGGGGTGCGTCAGCAAGATCGTGTGATCACGGTCTGGGCTGGTGGACACCATGTGGATGGGCACGCCCGTGGTTTCGGCAATGCGGTTGAGGTAATGCTGAGCGGCCTTGGGCAGCTTGTTGTAGTCGGTCACGCCCACGGTGCTGTCCGTCCAGCCAGGGATGGTTTCGTAGATGGGTTTGCAACGTGCAATCTCGTCTGCGCCCATGGGCAAGATGTCAATTTTTTCGCCGTCCAGCTCGGAGCCCACACACAAGAGCAATTCGGTCAAACCGTCGAGCACGTCGAGCTTGGTGATGCACAAGCCAGTGAGGCCGTTGACTTGCGCACTGCGCTTGAGCAACGCGGCATCAAACCAACCACAGCGGCGTGAGCGGCCCGTGGTCGTGCCCTTCTCT
>JACCEA010156032.1_pt1 | contig 29428 bp, 26 predicted proteins | sample 7449851 | NCBI WGS metagenome assembly JACCEA01 (sample SAMN15323453, study PRJNA562643) | freshwater metagenome | isolation source: river surface water | place: USA:Blue River Watershed | collected 2017-08-18
GCTTGACGGGTTATAGATTCAACATCAATTGTTATGCCCTTGCCATATGTGGTTATGGCATCTCTTAGGTAAGTATGTAGCCAGGTATTTTTTGCAAATAATCGACTGGCTGCAACCTCTCGAAGTGCCAAATACAAATTAACCTCAGATTTTTCAATCCCCAAGCCATCTGACCACTCTTGAATATTCTGTGGAATCAAATGCGATCCGCAATCTGGCCTTAAAAGTGGGATTGCCACATCATTGGCACTAGTAATTGAATTGGCTAATAACCCAATTCCTTGGCCTAGTTGATTTGCAATTAAAGTCCCCATAAAACCTCTAAGCAATTTAGCCACCATCTGCTTCATCACCTCTTGTTGCTCAGGAGTTTGATCTATTTGGCCAGCTAGTTCGATAGGAAGGGCGGTGGTTGGGTTAGTGACAACCTGAGCCAGTGCATCAGCCATGCCAATAGCTAGCGGCTCTATGAGTGACTGCCAGCCTGCCAGAGATTCATCTAGCCATGTGCCTTTTGACCAGGCACTGTTTGAAGGCAAGGTTGAGGCTGGAAAGAGAATTTCAGTATCTAGCCAAGTGTTAGCAATTGCTAATGACTGGGCAAGTTGTTCTTGATCACTTACTCCAATTGGTAAATCACTTTTAGTAGCAATTATTTTCTTAGCTATCTGTCGCAACATGGATTGATTAATTAAATTTTGATTCGCACTGGTGCTATTAGATTGCATATTCTCAATAAAGGATTTGGCACCAGCTAAAGTTTGAGAATCAATACCCATTTCTGAGAATTGTTTTAGCAGCGCCTCAAAGTCAGGTTGCCCATCACCGGGCAGAAAACCAAAACTCATCTACTACTCCTTAGTTTATTGAAGCATTAAAGATATCTGATTATCTATAACAATTCTGCCAGCCTATTTCTTCCCCGTTCAATATGATATTCCTATGAACTCAGCCCCACTCTCAGCATTGGTCTGGTGGATTATCCCTATTGGAGCTGTTTTTTGTGCAATCTTGTATGGGGTATGGCTAAGTAAGTACAAGTCTAAGTTTGATAATCAAACCAGTAGATCGGTAAATAAGTTTAAGAATTTTCAGAACTCTTTTCATCCAAAAAATAAATAAAGATGAGATCACTTCTTCCCGTTAGATCCCAGCTACCTGGTCCAACTAAATTACTGTTAGCCCTTCTTATTTTTGCAGCATTTTTTATTAAATCTCCATATGTGATTCTTTCGCCAGGAAATCCACAAAATATTTTAGGCTCTGCTATTACTATCTCGGGCACCAAGATCTATCCAACAACCGGAAAATTATCTGTTACTTCAGTAATGGTCACAGATCCTGACTCGTACATGACTGGCTTTGATGTTTTATATGCCTGGTTAAATAAAGATCAAGCAGTTTTGCCAAGAGTTGAGGTTTATCCTGAAGGTGAAAGCACTCAAGAGTCTATACGTATGGGCGCACAAGAAATGGCAGATTCCCAAGTAAATGCAACGGCTGCTGCACTTGGGTATTTGGGCTATGAGTTAAATTCAAAATTAATTATTGGTCAAGTAAATGAACAAACTAATGCTTTTAAAGTTTTAAAAGTAGGAGATGAGGTACTTACTGTAGATAATGTTAAGTACGCCTCTCAATCTGAGATTGCTCGAAATTTAGATAAGAAAAAACCAGGACAAAGCGTGAGTGTTAAAGTATTAAGAGCAAATTCGCAAATAATTGAACAGCAAATAAAACTCTCAGCCAGAGATGATGGCTCTGCGTTTATCGGTATTGGAATCAGAAATGAATATGATTTTCCATTTGACGTTAAAATTCAATTAAAAGAGACAGGTGGACCAAGCGGCGGATTAATTTTTGCTTTAGGAATTATTGATAAATTAACTACGCAGGATCTAATTAGGTCTAGAAATATTGCCGGCACTGGCACAATTACGGTTGATGGGCAGGTAGGGCCAATCGGGGGAATTGCTGAGAAAATTATTGGAGCCGAAAAAGCTGGGGTGCAAATATTTTTTACTCCCGTTCAAAACTGTGCTGAATTAGCGGATGTCGATCAAATACTTAAGAACAAGGGTCCAAATGGCATGAAGATTGTGCCCATCGCCACGCTTTCAGAGGCGGTCTCGATACTAAATATGGCAAATAATGCTCAATATCCAAGTTGCAAAAGCATTGCCTAGGAGTAGATAAGATCTGCGCATGAGTAACTCTGGCTTTGGCGGCGGTGGCTTTAACCGAACTAACAATCCATTTGGTGGAAGTGGCTTTGGCGGCGGTGGCTTTGGCGGAAATTTTCCTAACCCATTTGCTAATCGCGGTGGCGGCAAAAGAAGAGTTAGTCCATTAACCATTACTTTTATTATTTTGTTTATTTTGGCAAGTATTTTGGTATCCCTTAGTGGTTTTTATGCAGATCTACTTTGGTTTAGATCAGTTGATTATGTAAATGTCTGGCAAACCTCACTATTTACAAAAGTGTTTTTATTCTTAGGTTTTGGTCTTGCCACAGCTTTATTTATATGTGCAAATATTTATTTCGCTTTTCGCAAGCGTCCTGTCTATGTTCCAGTTGCAGTTGAGGCAGATAACCTAGAGCGCTATCGCTCACAGATTGAGCCAATCAAAAAATTAGTATCAATTGCAATATTTTTAGCGATCTTTTATTTTGCTGGCACTGCAGGCTCTAGATTTTGGCAGCCATGGCTTTTATTTAGAAACTCCACAGAGTTTGGCGTAGTAGATCCTCAATTTGGATTAGACGTTTCATTCTTTGCGTTTAAATTACCAATGTGGCAAGCATTAATTGGTTGGGGTATTTCTACAATAATTTTGTCTTTAATTGCAGCAGCCGCTGTTCATTATATTTACGGTGGAATTAGGCCAGCTGTTAAGGAAGAGAGAACTACAGTTGCTGCCAGAGTCCAGCTATCAGTTTTGCTTGGCTTATTAGTACTACTTAAGGCTGTTGCTTACTGGTTTGACCGATATGCCTTAACTCTAAAAGAGGGAAGATTAATAACAGGTCTTACGTATACTGATGTAAATGCACTACTGCCGGCTAAATCAATTTTGGCTGCAATTGCACTTGTCTGCTCACTTTTATTTTTTGCAAATATAGTTCGTAAATCTTGGCTGCTTCCGACTGCGGGTGTGGCACTTATGGTAATTGCCTCAGTTTTAATCGCAGGCATCTATCCAGCAGCAATTCAGCAGTTTCAAGTAAAGCCATCAGAATCAACAAAAGAAGCCCCATTTATTCAAAACAATATTAATGCGACTAGAGCAGCTTATGGATTAGATGGTGTTGAGGTTTTGGATTATCAAGCAACGGTTTCAACCTCCGCAGGACAGCTAGCAAATGATGCTGCCACAATTGCCAACATTCGATTAATGGATCCAAATGTTTTATCTTCAACCTTTAGGCAGCTACAACAAATTAAGCCTTACTACGCATTTGCTGATTCACTAGATATCGACCGATACACAATTGATGGAAAAGAACGAGATGTTGTAGTTGCAGTGCGTGAATTAAATATTGCAGGAAATCCATCTAGAAACTGGATTAATGATCACTTGGTATATACCCACGGATTTGGTTTGGTTGGAGCTTTTGGAAATACAGTTGATGCCGATGGAAAACCAACATTTGTTATTGGTGATATTCCACCAACTAAAGGATTAGGTGAATTCCAGCCACGTGTTTACTTTGGTGAGAATGTTCCAGATTATTCAATTATTGGTGGCCCAGCTACAGCAAACCCAGTAGAGCTAGATTATCCAGATGATAATTCTCCAAATGGTCAAAAGAATTACACATACACCGGTAAAGGTGGAGTCCCAATGGGCTCTCTATTTACTCGCTTATTATTTGCAATTAAGTATCAAGAGCAAAGAATTCTGTTATCAAATTTAATCAACTCTGATTCAAAGATTTTATTTGAGAGAAATCCACGTGAGCGGGTAGCAAAAGTTGCACCTTGGCTTACGCTAGACGGTGATCCATATCCAGCAATTATTGATGGCAAGATACTTTGGATAATTGATGGCTATACCACTAGCGCTGGTTACCCAAACTCTAGAATTGTAAATCTGGCAAATACTGGAGATGCCCTTACAAGTCGAGCAAATGCAGTTGCTTCTTTAGATGATCGAAATGTTAATTACATTAGAAACTCAGTAAAGGCGACAGTTGATGCTTATGATGGAACTGTTTCTCTTTATCAATGGGATGAAAAAGACCCAGTACTTGCTACCTGGAGTAAAGCATTCCCAGGAAGCGTAAAGCCAAAGAGTGAAATTTCTGAGCAACTACTTTCACATATTAGATATCCAGAGGATATGTTCCGAGTGCAACGAGATATTTTGAGTGCCTACCATGTGACTACTGCTGAAGCTTTTTATAGTGGTCAAGATTTCTGGCGCGTACCTTTGGATCCTTCTAGTTTTGGTGCAAACTCTGGCGTTCAACCACCATATTATTTAACGATGCAAATTCCGGGACAAAGTAAGCCAACTTTCTCCCTTTACACACCATTTGTACCTCGCGGAGGCCGTGAAAACTTAACCGCGGTAGCTGTTGTTAATTCTGATGCTGGCGATAATTATGGAAAAATCACTGTGCTACAGCTTCCACGTTCAACAAATATTGCTGGTCCATCTCAAGTTGCTTCAAACTTTGAAGCAAAGCCTGAGGTTGCTACCTCACTTTCCTTACTACGCCAAGGTGGAGCCGATGTTGTCTTAGGAAACTTGTTAACTTTACCGGTAGGTAAAGGTTTGTTATATGTACAACCTGTTTACGTAAGAGCTACAGGAAATACAGCTGCCTATCCATTACTACAAAGAGTTTTAGTTTCTTTTGGTGATCAAATTGGATTTAGTGAAACACTTCAAGGTGCATTAGATCAAGTATTCGGTGGCGACTCTGGAACTGATGCATCAAACAATCAGCCAAATACGCCAGTAAATGAAGGAGCTGGAACAAGCCAAGCAATTAGATCAGCAATTGCTTCATTGCAATCGGCTTTTGCAGAACTTGAATCTGCTCAAAGGCGTTTGGATGGTGCAGCAGAAGACCGTGCTAGAGCGCGAGTTAAGGCTGCAATTTCTGCATTAGTTTCCGCACAAAATAGATAATTAATATATCTAATTGGGCTTAAAGCCTAACCTGCTCTAAGATTAAATATCCGACGCGGGGTGGAGCAGCTCGGTAGCTCGCTGGGCTCATAACCCAGAGGTCGTAGGTTCAAATCCTGCCCCCGCTACCAACTTACTTAATTCGTAGGCTGTTTAATACTACAAATAATGAAGATAGTGACATTGCAGCTGCAGCGTACATTGGCGATAAATTGCCGGTAGCAGCAATCGGAATAGCTGCTACATTATAGAAAAATGCCCAGCCTAAGTTTGATTTAATTATTTTTACAGTTTTTTTAGAAATTGAAATTGCATCAATTGCTGCAATCAATGATGGTCTAATTAAGGTCACATCTGCAGCTGCAATGGCAGTATCTGTTCCAGATCCCATTGCGATACTAAAATCTGATTGGGCAATAGCTGCAGCATCATTTATGCCATCACCAATCATGAGTACTTTTCCATTTGCTTGCAGCGATGAGATGAAATTTAATTTATCTTCTGGGGTTGCAGAGGCATAAATATGGTCAATTTTAATACCCACTTTTGATCCCATAGAAATTGCCGCATTCTCAGAATCGCCAGTTAGTAGCCAAGTTTTTACTCCGCTTTCTTCAAGTTTTTGGATTGCTAATTTACTATCAGACTTTATTTGGTCACCAACTTCAAATACACCATAAGCTAGACCATCAACTGCTAAAACTGCTACGGAGTTTGCACGATTAACTGCTTTTTCAATTGCATCAGTTAGCTTAGGTGAGAACTCAGTTGTACTTTTAGAAATAGAAAGTGGAGAGCCAATCAGAACTGCATGAGTAGATAAATCGGAAGTGGTTTTAACTCGAGCAGCTACTCCAACTCCAGGGGTATGTTCAAACTCTGTAACTGGCATTTTATTAACGCCTTGTTTTGAAAGTGCATCTGAAATTGCAACTGCGATTGGGTGTGAATCCATACTCTCAACACTTAATGCATAGCTCATTAAAGTTGCTGCAGATATCTGAGTACTTTTTTTGTCTAATGGATTATCAATTAAAATCATCTCAAGTAATTCCATTTTTCCAGTAGTTATTGTGCCGGTCTTATCAAATACTGCATCTGTAATTCCAACGGCCTTTTCAATAGATCTAGGTGATCTAATGATTATTCCTTTTTTAGCTGCCTTTCCTGATGCCACCATTAATGCAATAGGAGTTGCAAGGCCTAAAGCACAAGGACATGCAATCACAAGGACTGAGACTGCCGTTGCAATTGATTTAGAAATGGTTGCATCAGATAAGAACCAAGCAATATAAGTTGTAATTGATAGTAAGAGAACAATTGGAACAAAAACTCTACTAATTCTGTCGGCAAGTTGTTGCGCTGGAGCTTTTTCTGATTGGGCAGCTAAAACCATTCTTGTAATCCGAGCTAGCTCAGTATCGAAACCAACTCGAGTAGCTTTAACTATTAAACTTCCATTGTTATTAATTGATCCTGCAAAAACTAAACTATTTTCAGAAACTTCTACCGGCGTAAATTCACCAGTTATAAATGAATTATTTATGGTGCTAAACCCAGAAATAACTATGCCATCAGTTGCAATTCTCTCACCAGGCTTTACAACAAATAAATTTCCAATTTCTAACTCATTAATTGGAATTACTTTAGTGACTCCATTTACCTGTACTTCAACATCAGAGGCAGATAATTTAAACAGTTCAGCTAGCGCCGATCCTGCCTTACGCTTTGCCCTGTGCTCTAAGTAACGACCAAACATAACAAAGAGAATTACAGATGAAGATACCTCTGCGTATATAGAGGGCATACTTTGATCTTTCGGATCAAATATAAAAGCCGAATACACACTCCATGTAAAAGCGATCATCGATCCAAGAGAAACCAATGTGTCCATGGTTGGATTTAAAATATTCTTGAAAGCTGCCCTATGTATAGGCCAAGCTAAGATGAAAACAACTGGAAGTGACAAAAATAATACTAACCAAGTGCTCATTGGAGCATTTGGATAGTTAATTACGAAATTTTGATTATTTTCAGACAACAATTTATTTAACTGATTAATTATGGAAATCAGATTCTTATCAATATTCATTTGCAGCTGATGTAACATAGAGATTGCAATAACTGGAACAGTAAGTAAGAACGTAAATAGTAAACGCACACCTAACTTGTTAGACCTTTCAAAAGACTCTCGCTCACCCTTGAAAGTACTTGCCTGATAGCCTGAAGCTTTAATGGCATTGATTATCTGGTCTTCAGAGATATTGTCAGGAGCAATTATGTGCGCCGACTCCATAGCAAGATTTACAACTGCTCGAACTCCCGGTAATTTATTTAAGGATTTTTCGATCGTATTTACGCATGAAGAACAAGTCATTCCAGATACTTGAACATCGATCTGCCTAGTCTTAATATTTTTACTGTTTGGAACAATGCTCATACCAAAAGATTACTCTTATTTTAATTACTTAGTAGATAAAACTCTCCGCAAGCTAGCCAAACGAGCATGATTTTTATCATCAAATCCATTCCAAGAATTGAGGACACAACTTTGCTCATCATGAGAACAATTTTTAGGGCACATTGAAACAGGTTCAGCAAACTCTGGAAATGCAGCAATTACTCGCGATGGCTGAACGTGTGCAACTCCAAATGAGCGCACACCTGGCGTATCAATTATCCAACCAAAGTTTTCTCCTGAGAATGAAGAAGAAATGGGTAAGGCAATGGCACTAGATGAGGTGTGCCTGCCTCTGCCTGTTACTTCATTTACGTCACCGGTTTGGCGGTACGTGCTTTCATCATTATGTCCAATAAATTTATTTTTAGAATTAATTAGTAGATTATTTACAAGGGTTGATTTTCCAACACCTGAGTGACCTAGAAGTACCGTAATTTTTTTAGATAAAATGCTTCTCAGGTCGGATAAATCTGAAGTTTTATCTGTTTTAAAAACCGGGATATCTAGGTCTTTATAAGTCTTAAGAAAATCATCGCCACTTCCTAAATCTTGCTTAGTCATAACAATTATGGGAGTTATACCTTGGTCATATGCAACAACTAAAGCCCGATCAACAAAGCCTTCTCGAGGCTCTGGATTTGTTGTGGCAATTACAATCGCCATCTGATCTACGTTCGCAACGATTACTCTTTCATCATTAGCATGGTCATCAATAGTTCTAGTAAGTGAGTTTTTTCTTGGCAGCACAGTCACAACTCGCGCTAGTGAACCTTCACTTCCTGAGGTATCTCCCACTATAGAAACTAAATCACCTACAACAACCGATTTCTTGCCTAGCTCCCGTGCTTTCATAGCAGTTATCACTACTGAAGAACTATTTTCAGTTATCAAACATTGCACTCTTCCGCGATCAACTTCAATAATTGTTCCAGTTTTTGCCTTTGAATAGTCAGGACGGTCTTTAGTCCTCGGTCTTGCTTTATTGGTGGAACCAAACTGCCTAGATTTGTTAATCCTTACATCATCTTCGTCCCAGTTTTTACTAGATCTAACCATTAAGCATTTCCACCCATAAACCAGGGAAATCTGGCAGTGTTTTCTTTGTAGTTTCAATGTTTTCAACTACAACATCTTTTACAGCCAAACCAATAATTGCACCTGCTGTGGCCATTCTGTGGTCTTCATAACTTTTAAACAAACCAGATGACTTTAGTGCTCTAGGTTTAATAAACAGCTCACCTGGTCCCTCAGTTACTTCGCCACCAAGATTATTTATCTCTTGGGCAAGAGCAGAAAGCCGATCAGTCTCATGCAGCCTTAAGTGTGCAATTCCGCGAAGTTTCGATTCAGTTGAAGCAAGAGATGCAACTGCAGCGATTGAAGGTGTTAACTCACCTACATCATGAAGGTCTATATCAATTCCATTTATTTTTCCTGTTCCGGTAATTCTTAGACCATTACTAGTTCTGTCTATTTTTGCTCCCATAGACTCAAAAATCTTTCGCAACTGATCACCTGGCTGTGAAGTTGACTTAGGCCAGTCTGCAATCTCTACGCTACCGCCACAAATCATTGCAGCTGCCATAAATGGCGCAGCATTTGAAAGATCTGGTTCAATAATTAAGTCCTGCCCCGTTAAGTTAGTAGGTTCAACTTTCCAAGTGTTTTGACCTACCTCTACTTTTGCACCAAATATTTTTAGCATTTGAATGGTCATCTCAATATGAGGAAGTGATGGTAATGAAGATCCGGTATGTCTTACCGTAATTCCATTTTCAGTTGCAGGTCCAAGTAAAAGTAAAGCTGATACAAATTGACTTGAGGAGCTAGCATCAACCTCAACTACCCCACCTTTTACTTTACCTGAGCCATTAATTGTTAGTGGAAGTCGATACATATTGTTATGTTCAACTGTCACACCGAGTTGCTCTAAAGCTTTTATTACTGGTGCTAAAGGTCTTTCATGAGATCTAGCATCGCCATCAAAGTGAATTAAGCCATTTGCAAGTGCTGCAATTGGGGGTAGAAAACGCATAACAGTGCCGGCATTTCCAACTTCAATTTGAGTTGGCCCAATTAACTTACTTGGATTAATTTCATAATCAAATCCATCATTTGTATCTATTTTTTCAATTTTCACACCCAAACTTTTTAAACCCTTGACCATTAGATCTGTATCTCGGGAGGTAAGCGGCTTTCGCAATCGAGATGGTGTACTTGCGATTGCAGCTAAAATCAGTGCGCGATTCGTCGCAGATTTTGATCCTGGAATAGTTATTTGAGCATTAATTGGCTTACTGGCAGGGGTTAAGCCAGCTCTATAAGGTGCTTCCCAATCGGCCATATGCCACAAAGTCTACCTTCCGGTGCGAGTTGGAGAATCTGGCCAATAGGGCGCCTAGATAGGGCCAGGAGAGGGAATATTTAGCAATCTTTCAAGGTTATTTCCATATGCATGCAATTTATCCGCCTATTGCTGCCAATAAAATTTTTACTACCAATCCTAAAACCCCATTCGAGGTAGCCTTAGACCAAATGAGTAATGAAGATTTGCTACCAGTAGTGGTAGATCGTAATAAAGAAACCTTGGCGCAAAGAAAAGCAAGGTTTGAAAAAGATGCTTTGGTTTTTACATCACAGCTTTATGGCGCAGCGCTAAGGTATACAAAAAATTCTCATGATGCTCAGGATTTGGTTCAGGATACTTATGCAAAAGCATTTACAAGTTTTCATCAGTTTGAACCTGGGACTAACTTAAAAGCTTGGTTATATAGAATTCTTACAACAACATTTATTAATAATTATCGTAAAGATCAAAGACGCCCACAAATATCAGCAGGTGAGTTAGAAGATTGGCAAATTGCTGACGCCTCTTCACATACTAGTGATCAGGGTAAGTCAGCAGAAGATGAAGTACTTGAGAATATTGCAGATAAAGATATAAAGGATGCACTAAGTGCAATGCCTGAAGAATTTAGGATGGCAGTTTATTTGTCGGATGTAGAAGGCTTTTCATATAAAGAAATAGCTGAAATCACTGGCGTGCCAACAGGAACTGTGATGTCAAGACTTCATAGGGGAAGAAAGTTGCTAAGAGCCGGCCTTGCTACATATGCCAAAGATCGTGGGTATGGAAAAGATAAAGCAGGTGATCAAAAATGAGTTTTGAAGATAATAATCTCACTTGCTGTGATCAGATGCTACCAACCATAATTCTCTATATTGATCATGAAATATTCGAAGATGATCAGTTAAGTGATGTCGAATCTCATTTTTCAGAGTGTTCTGGTTGTAGACAAGTGATGGAGCAAGAAGCTCGAAATTTAAACCGAGTACGCCAGCTTTTGTGTAATGCTTTGACTGAACAAGCCCCTGATGATTTAACCACAAAGATCAATCTTCAAATTGAGGATTTATACAATCAAATGCTAAACACAAACCAACCTCAAACCATCACAGAATTTACCTATACTCAAACTACTTATACGGAATTTACCCCGGATGGTGCGACACAAATCGAAATAACTAGCGAAATACGTAGGGAGTTCCCGCTAGAGTAATTGAATAATCACTAACCTTGCGATTATGAAAGCAGAACAAGTTATTGGAGCCATTGGTATGGCCAATATGACTATTCGCCCAGGAGATACTTCAGTTGCGCACGGAGTTAACGATCTTCCAGTAATTGGTACTAATCAAATAGCATCGTTAATGGAAAGTGCCTGTAGCACTGCGATAATCGAATTTCTTGATTTTGGTGAAACAACTGTTACTAGCCAATTACAGATTGAAGTATTCGGTGCGGTTGGCATCAATCATGAAGTCCATGCCACCGCAAAGTGTTTAGGACTTGAGGATGGGATTTTAGAGTTTGAAGTAGAAGTGCATCAAAGTGCAAGATTAATTGCTGCAGGTACTATCACTAGAAAATTTGTGGAGAGAGTTTCATTTATGGCCAAGGTAGCTGCTGAAACTATGGTGGCAGAAAAGGCTAATTCACTTGGAGAAAAGAAAATCGCCAGCAGCTTAAATTTTTAAGCCACTAGCGATTTTGAATTTATTTTTTAGTTGCCCAAAAAATTTCCGCAATTTCATCAATTTTGCCGATTAATTTATCTGCAACTGCAACATCATTACTTCCCTTACTGCCACCAGCTCCAGCTAATTTGGTTGCCTCATTAAACAGTGAGTGCAGTTGAGGGTAAGACTCAAAGTGATTTGGTTTAAAATAGTCAGTCCACAGCACCCAAAGGTGGTGTTTAACTAACTCAGATCTTTCTTCTTTAATTGCAACAGCACGTGCTTTAAAATCTACATCACTACTTGCTGCATATTTTTCCATGCAAGCCTTTACTGATTGTGCCTCTATTTTGGCTTGCGCTGGATCATAAACTCCGCAAGGTAAATCGCAATGGGCATAAACTGTTTGCTTAGGCTTTATTAGCTTTGATATTGAGGTTTTCATTTTTCTCCTTGGTTGATTTAATACCGAACCTATAGTGGCAGAATACTCTTCATGTTCAGATTTAGCACGGCCGAAGTTTCAGGAAACTCTATGGCTCCGACATATAGTGCTGGAGATTGGTTGGTTATTCGATACCTAAGTGGCAAAGAGCACACTTTAAAAATTGGAGCGGTTTACCTAGTAGAAGATCCAATTCGCCCCGGAATCCAATTGATAAAAAGGCTTAAAGAAAGTCGTAAAGAGCATGGTGTAACTAGGTATTGGGTTGAGGGCGATAACTTAAATAGCACTGATTCTAGAAAATGGGGCTGGGTAGAGCAGGATCGATTTATTGCAAAAGTTTTATTTAGATATAAGACAGGAATTAGCGAGTAAAGGCTTCAGTCATCAAAGCCTTTTCTTCCTCTTCATGCAGGTGATGATTTCCAGTTGCAGGACTTGCGGTAGCTCTACGAGAAACTCTTCGAAGAGTTCTACCATTTAATTCTTCATGCGCCACAAATGCCTCATTAGCTGTTAATGAAATAAATGGCCATGGTCCTTGATTTGCTGGCTCATCTTGAACCCAAAGTAATGTTGCTTTTGGATGTTTCTTAGCTTCAGCGATAATTTCTTCAATCGGTAGTGGGTACAACTGTTCTACTCTTGCAATTGCTGTTGAGTGCTCACCCAATTTTTCTCGCTCTGCTAACAAATCATAATAGACCTTACCTGATGTAAAGATTAATCTAGTGGCATTTGAAACTTTATCATCAGCGATAAATGGTTTAAAAGTTCCAGTCGTAAAATCTTTTAATCCACTTGCTGCAGCTTTTAGGCGCAACATTGATTTTGGTTCAAAAACAATTAATGGTCTACGTGCTGGATTTTTCATGTGCCAACGCAATAGATGGAAATATGATGCCGGTGTTGAAGGTTGAGCAACAGTCATATTCTGTTCAGCGCATAGAGTTAAAAATCTTTCAATTCTTCCGGATGAATGATCTGGTCCTTGCCCTTCATAGCCATGAGGAAGAAGTAAAACTAATGAAGAGCGCTCGCCCCATTTTTGAAGTGCTGAAGAGATAAATTCATCTATAACTGTTTGTGCACCATTTGCGAAATCTCCAAATTGTGCCTCCCAAATTACTAATGCATTTTCGCGCTCAACTGAGTATCCATACTCAAATCCCATTACCGCATACTCTGACAGTAATGAATCATAAATATGAAATTGATTTGGATCAGCTACTAAGGATCTAAGTGGAAATAAGTCTGCGCCTGTTTCGCGATTTACAATTACTGCATGGCGATTACTGAAAGTTCCCCTTCTAACATCCTGTCCACTCATTCGAATTGGATGACCTTCAAGTAATAGCGAGCCAAAGGCAAACATTTCACCAGCTGCCCAGTCAACAGTGGAGTCATCTAGCATCTCAGTTCGCTTTAAAAGCTGAGGAAGTAATTTTGGATGAACTACAAAGTCAGATGGAATGGCCGATTGGGTAGCGGCAATCTTACGTAAATCAGTTTCAGAGACAGCCGTGTTAACACTTTCTGGGCTTGGAACAACAGGTGCTTTCCAGTTTGGATCACTTGCAGGCTCTGTATTATGTACGGCAGTAAATACGCCCTCTAATTGTTGTTGATAATCTCGCAAAACCTCTTCGGCTTCTTCAACTGTGATATCACCTCTACCAATTAAAGCTTCAGTGTAAAGTTTTCGAGTTGAACGCTTAGCATCAATTAACTTGTACATCAATGGTTGCGTAAAGCTTGGCTCATCACCCTCATTATGCCCACGACGACGGTAACAAATCATGTCAATTACAACATCTTTATTAAACATTTGACGATATTCAAAAGCAACTTTAGCTACCCGAACACAAGCTTCAGGGTCATCTCCATTTACATGGAAGACAGGAGCTTGAATCATTTTTGCAATATCAGTTGAGTAAGTTGAAGAACGAGCAGCATGTGGAGAAGTAGTAAAGCCAACTTGATTATTAACAATGATATGAATTGTTCCTCCGGTGCGATATCCCTTTAGAAGTGAGAGTGAAAGGGTTTCAGATACAACACCCTGCCCAGCAAATGCAGCATCTCCATGTAAAAGAATCGGCAAAACCGGATAAGAACTTTGTTCGTCAACAGTAATATCACCAGACTTTGCTCGTAACTTATCTTGCTTAGCTCTAACAATTCCCTCAAGCACAGGATTTACAGCCTCTAAGTGTGAGGGATTTGCAGCTAAATAAATTTTTGTAGTAGCACCAGATTCTGCAGTAAATGTTCCTTTAGTACCAAGGTGATATTTAACATCACCTGAACCATGAACCTCGTTATCATGATAATTTCCCTCAAACTCTTGGAAAATTTGGCCATAAGACTTACCAGCAATATTTGCCAATACATTCAATCGACCACGATGCGGCATACCTATGCAAACTTCATCTAGTCCCGTATCTGCTGCCGATGAGATAACTGCATCGAGCATCGGAATTACTGACTCGCCACCTTCAAGTGAGAAACGTTTTTGGCCAACAAATTTAGTTTGAAGGAAAGATTCAAACGCTTCTGCACTGTTTAATTTTTTAAGTATTCTTAATTGTTCAGCTCTTGCAGTTCTTGGAGCTCCGACCTCCATTTTTTCTTGAATCCACTTTCGCTCTTCTGGGTTGGCAATATACATATATTCAACACCAATTGTGCGGCAGTAAGAATCTCTAAGTATTCCTAATATTCTTCGCAGTTTCATAAATGATTTTCCACCAAAACCGCCGGTGGCAAATTCTCTATCTAAATCCCACAGTGATAAGCCATGATTTACAACATCTAAGTCAGGGTGTGATCTTTGTACATAAGCAAGAGGCTCAACATCAGCCATTAAGTGTCCAGTTGATCTATAAGCATCAATTAATTTTTGTACCCGTGCAGTCTTACTTACATCATCATCTTTCTCAAACTGCATATCTACAACCCAGCGAATAGGAACGTATGGAATTCTTAAAGCTTCAAAAATTTCATCATAAAAATTCTCTTCGCCAAGCAAAATTTCATGAATTCTGCGAAGAAAATCACCAGATTGTGCACCCTGGATGATTCGATGGTCATAAGTGCTTGTAATAGTGACAACTTTGCTAATTGCAAGATCGGCAAGTGTTTGCTCATTGGCACCTTGAAATTCGGCTGGATAATCAAGCGCACCTACGCCAAGAATTAATCCTTGCCCTTGAACTAATCTTGGTACCGAATGAACCGTTCCGATTGTTCCTGGATTTGTTAATGACAAAGTTGTACCAGCAAAATCTTCAACAGTTAGCGAGCCGGCTCTAGCTTTTCGAACCATATCTTCGTAAGCAGACCAAAATTGGGCAAAATCTAAGTCTTCACAACCCTTAATTGATGGAACTAATAACTGGCGTGAGCCATCAGATTTTGCTAAGTCAATTGCAATACCTAAATTGATATGTTCTGGATGGCCAATTGCTGGCTTTCCTTCTAGTTCGGTAAAAAAAGAATTCATTTCTGGCATCGCTCTAATCGCTTTGATCATTGCATAACCGATTAAGTGGGTGAAGGAAACTTTTCCACCACGACCGCGCTTGAGATGGTTGTTTATTACAGTTCTATTATCAATAAGTAGCTTTGCTGGAACAACGCGCACACTAGTTGCAGTTGGAACACTTAGTGAGCCTTCCATGGATTGCACAACTCTGGCGGCAACCCCTCGCAACGGTTCAACGGTAGAAGCACTTGGCGTTACTAATGTTGGAATTGGTTTAACAACTGGGTCTGCAGGTTTTACTACTGGTGTTGAAAAATTATTGTTGGATTCAATTTTTCTTGATATTGGTTCTGTAATTGTTGGATTTGAAATGATTGGTTGTGCAATTGGCTGGTCAGAATTTGTTTTAGCTAATTGAGCCTTGGGTATCGGTGGACCAGATGGTTTACTTGGATTCGAATTTGTTGAACCATTTAATGAGGGCGTTCCTTTAAAATCTGCGAAGAAATCCCACCAAGCCTTATCCACTGAACTTGGATCGCTTTGATATTTTTCATACATTTCTTGCACTAACCACTCATTAGGGCCAAATGAACCACCAAAGTGGTTAGCGGGCGTATTCGCTCCTGCTTGGCTCACCTATCGAACTCCCTGCTTAGCTATCTTGAGGTAGTGCTACAGGTTAATCTTAACTGGCCATCTCCTATGGCAAAGCCCGCATTGAGCATATTGGTGAAGTGAAAGTGGTCATCAGCACAGTCATAGGGGTAGTAGTGCCCCTCAAATAGCGGCAAAGATAGCCCTGTGAATCAACTGGCAAAGTGGGCGATAGTAACTGGCGGATCAAGAGGGCTTGGGTTTGAAACCGCTAAAGGATTAATTGCAGCTGGGTATTTTGTTTACATAATTGGAAAAGACGAAAATCGAGCTAAAGAAAGTGCAGAAAAACTTGGTTGCAAATATCGGGCAGTAGATGTCTCTGAGAGTAAAGAATTTCGTAAAGTTTTAGTTGATATTACAACCGAAGCTAAAGATGCAGGTTTTGGCGTATTAGATGTTTTAGTTTTATCTCATGGAGTCATGAGTGAAAAGATGTCAAAGACTTTAAGAACAAGTGATGAGGAATGGCGAAGGACATTATCAATTAATTTAGATGCAGTCTTTACCGCAGTAAATGAATTAGCTCCAGCAATGGCAGAAGCACGTAAAGGAAGAGTAATTGTTTACTCTGCATGTTTGGGAAGAATGTCTGGACCTGGAACACATGGGGGACTTGCTCCGTATCGAATAAGTAAAGCTGGCGTTAATGCATTTGTAAAAAATCTTTCATATGAGACAGGCTTAGGCGCAAGAGGATTTTTAGTTGATGCAATTTGCCCTGGGCATTGTCGAACCGATATGGGCGGGCAAGATGCCCCAAGGAGTGCACAAGAAGGAGCTGCAACAGCTATTTGGCTAGCTACTAGAGATTTTGATCCAACAAAAGATAAAACAGGATTACTTTGGGAAGACAATCAAATAATAGATTGGTAATTACTCTTTATATCCCAGAGCTGACGACAAAATAGTAATAATTGAAAGTAACATCAAAGGAATTCCTACCAATAAAAAACTTCCTGAAATCATGTAGTAGGAAACTCCCAGAGCAATTAAATTTGCTAGTACCGCAGGAGCTCGGCCAAAAGATCTTTGTTTTTCAAATCCGATGGCGCTAGCCCACAAGCCAACTGATCCAAGCAAACCAAACACAATTTCAGCAGAGAGAGCATCTACTTCACTCACGGTAGAAATGAGTGGTGCCACTAAAAGATAAATAACGATTCCTAGAATCAATAAAGATTCGAATTTTAAAAGGTAAATTGCCCGCTTTCTGCTGGCATCTAATGTAAAAAACCTTTTCAGATTCATAATCTAATACTACTCTTTTCAAACATAATGGAAGATAGTAGACAGATGATGCCCGATTTATTCTTTAAGAATAATGGCGAGATTGACCTATTGACTGGAACTATCGCACCGAATCAATTTAATCAAATTGTAAGAAGAGATTCCCAATTATCCGATAGAAATGGTTCAAAGCTAAGCATTATCAGCATAAGTATTAATATGAAAAAAATTCACAATCAAGACTCTCAGCTTTTTCTTGAGAATGCTTTAATTGAAGTAAATTTTAAGTTAAAACAAATATTTCGCAATTCTGATTGTATTTGTCGAATTTCTCAACTTGGATTTTGGGTATTAGTTACGGGAGTGGATGATGAAATTAGTCAAGATATTCTTAAAAGAGTAAAACAGGTATTACCAAACTACTTTGAAATTGAAATATCACACAGAACTAAGGGACAGAGTCAACTAGATTGGTATAGCCAAATTGACGAACTGCACTTTAAGAGTAACTAAGCGTATTTATTAAGTTCTAAAGCTCTGTTTTTAATTCACAACTGAATTTCTTACTGTAATTTCCCTTGATAATTAGCAAGTGATCAATAAAACTATTCAAACCTCAGTATTTGGGCCATTACAGGATTTAATTGATGATCCTCAGGTCGAGGAGATTTGGATTAACTCCCCAAGTCAAATCTTTGTCGCCAGAGGTGGCCAAAGTGAGTTAACAAATTTGATACTTACCCAAGAGATAATCCAAGATGTAATTGAAAGGCTGTTAGTTTGGGGAGGAAGAAGACTTGATGTTAGTACGCCATTTGTTGATGCCAGATTGCCCGATGGTAGTCGGTTGCATGTTGCAATACCTGAAGTAACAGCTAACCAGTGGGCAATAAACATTCGTAAGCACTTGGGTAAAGGAAATAATTTTGATGATTTAGTAACCCTTGGATCAATAAGCCAAGAGATGGCTGAATTTCTAAAAGAATCTATAGATCTAGGATTTAACTTTTTAGTAAGCGGCGGTACTCAAGCTGGAAAAACTACTTTTCTAAGTGCGCTTTTGAGTCAGGTATCTACAATAGAGAGAGTTATAACGATTGAGGAAGTATTTGAGCTGAAATTAAATCTACCGGACTGGATTGCATTACAAACTAGAACTGCGAATTTAGAAGGAGAGGGCGAAATATCATTACGCAGGTTAATTAAAGAATCCCTAAGAATGAGACCAAGTCGAATTATTGTTGGTGAGGTAAGGGAGGCAGAGGCGCTAGATTTACTTGTTGCATTAAATTCAGGTTTACCCGGTATGGCCACTCTTCACGCTAATTCAGTTCGTGGTGCAATCAATAAATTACAACTACTTCCCCTTTTAGCAGGTGAAAATATTGCACAAAAATTCATCACTCCGACAATAGCTAGCAGTATTGATTTAGTAATTCAATGTTCAATTGATGCTCATGGAATGCGGCGAGTATCTGAAATATCAGTCGTTACAGGAAGATGCGAAGATTCAGTAATTGAAATTGAATCCGTTTTTAAATGGAATGGCAAGCAGCATATTAAGGGTTTAGGAAATTTGGATACGCTTAAATCAAAAAGAAATCGCATAAATTAGATGAGTCTTTTAACCATAATCATCATCAATATAATTATTTCAATGGGGCTGTATTTGTCCTATAACTCCTATAAATCCAAAAAAGTGAGAGCTCAGCAAGCAAATTCATGGCCTGAAGTTCTTGATTTGATAATTTCCTCACTTCAGTCCGGAGCCTCTATTTCAGAAAGCCTAACAACTGTTGGAAAGGTCGGGCCTATTTCTGTCCGATATCAGTTCCAAACTTTTTCCGAGAAGATATCAATAGGAGAAAGGTTTGATTCTTCACTAAATTACTTAAAAAGTGAGTTCTCTGATCCAATCGCAGATCAACTTTTTGAAACACTTTATTTTGCCTCAATGTTTGGAAGTAAGAACACTATAAAAGTCTTAAGAGAGCTATCTGAATATGTCTCTTCTGACTTGGCTCTACGAGGAGAGATACAGATTAGGTTTGGATGGATAAAGAATTCAGCGAACTTAGCTGCCCTTGCACCCTGGCTTCTTTTCTTAATACTTAGAACTCAAGAGAATGCTAGACAAGCCTACATACAACCAGTGGGTCAACTAATAATAATTTCCGGTGTTATTACTACATTTATTGCATACATTTGGATGCAAAAAATTGCCAAACTTCCTACCACAAAACGCCTTTTTACTTTAGAGATATCAAATAATGAGCAAAGTTAATTTCTATACATTGATTTTAATAGCACCAGCAGTTATTTACTCGCTACGGATAATTTTTGAGGAGTTAGCTAATTCGCTGGCAGTATCTGATTATGCAAAACAGTTTAATTGGCTAAATGTATTAATTAGAAAAATTACTGGTACTGAAATAAAGCAAAGTGAGGTTAATGAGGAGCTAGTAAGTATTTTACAAATGATCTCCATAATGATTTCTTCCGGTGAAAGTCCTATGTCAGCGATTCGGTACGTATCAAAAAGGTCAGAGGGAATTTTGCCTAAATTGATTAGAGAAAGCTTAAGTAAGTATGAGGCAGGTAGGAGCATTACTCAAACATTAGATTTTCTAGCAACAGCTACTGGTTCAACTCAAGTTAGAAGATTGACTAATTCAATTCAGATTGCAATAAATAGAGGAACTCCCATACTCGATGTATTAAATAATCAGGTTTTGGCTTTAAATAAGCAAATAAATTTCAATTTAATGAAACGCTCGGGCAAGAGCGAAATAACCTTATTAATCCCAGTGGTCTTTTTAATACTGCCAGTTTCGATTAGTTTTGCAATTTGGCCCTCACTCTATGGCTTAAACCAAGCGGGGTTTTAGCGTAAAAGGTTAGACTGTCCCCATGTCTAAAGTTCTATCTTCACTTCCAATAGGTCAAAAAATAGGTATTGCTTTTAGTGGCGGTCTAGATACATCAGTTGCTGTTGCTTGGATGAAAAGCAAAGGTGCTATGCCATGTGCTTACACTGCAGATCTTGGTCAATATGATGAACCAAATACTGAATCTATTCCAAATCGTGCAAAAGAGTATGGTGCAGAAATTGCCCGACTTATTGATTGCAAGAGCGCACTAGTAGAAGAAGGGTTAGCCGCAATTGCATGTGGAGCCTTCCATATAACAACTGCCGGCAAGGTTTACTTTAATACCACGCCACTTGGTAGGGCGGTCACTGGAACATTATTGGTTAGAGCAATGCTTGAAGATAATGTCTTGATTTGGGGAGATGGCTCAACCTATAAAGGTAATGACATTGAGCGTTTTTATAGATATGGCTTACTAGCCAACCCAAAACTTAAAATCTATAAACCTTGGCTAGATAAAGATTTTGTAAGTGAATTAGGTGGACGAAAAGAAATGTCAAAGTGGCTAGCCGATCATAAATTGCCGTATCGAGATTCAACAGAGAAGGCATATAGCACCGATGCCAATATCTTGGGTGCAACACATGAGGCTAAGTCACTTGAAAATTTAGATTCACATATTGAAATTGTTGAGCCAATTATGGGAGTTAAGTTTTGGGATCAGTCAGTAAAAATTGACTCTGAAGATGTAACTATAGAATTTTTACAAGGGCGCCCAGTATCAGTAAATGGTAAAACCATCAAAGACTCCGTTGCGTTGATTAAAGAAGTTAATTTAATTGGTGGTCGTCACGGGCTTGGTATGAGTGATCAGATCGAGAATCGAATTATTGAAGCTAAAAGCCGTGGAATTTATGAGGCACCAGGAATGGCATTGCTTTTCATCGCTTATGAAAGATTAGTGAGTGCTATTCATAATGAAGACACAATTGCAACTTATCGTGAGCAAGGGCGTAAGTTGGGAAGATTTTTATATGAAGGTCGTTGGTTTGATCCCCAAGCACTAATGCTTCGCCAATCACTTACTAGCTGGGTTGCTTCAACGATAACTGGATCGGTCACAATTAGATTACGCAGGGGAGATGATTATTCAATCATTAATACCCAAGGTGCTAATCTTTCATACTCTCCAGAGAAGTTATCTATGGAAAAAACTTCGGATGCTGCCTTTGGACCAGAGGATCGAATTGGTCAATTAACAATGAGAAATCTAGATATTGAAGATACAAGAACTAAGTTAGATCTTTATGCCTCACAGGGTCAGCTTTCTTCATCTGAATTTAAACTGATTAAGGAAATAGACTAGGCGCCCGATAAAACTGCGCTTATTTAACAATTTGTAAGGCAATAATCTCTTGGTAGACTAAACCTACATTTTCGGGGTCGGTGTAATTCCGAACCGGCAGTTAAAGTCTGCGACCCGCTTACATCCAGTTAGCGGTGGACTTGGTGAAACTCCAAGACCGACGGTTAAAGTCCGGATGAGAGAAGATGTATGTAAGTGGCGTGCTGTCATTGCGTCATTTTCTTTTGCGTACCCCGATTTCTATTCTGGGGGCGCTTTATGGATTACTCAGCTTTAATGGCACAAGCCGATGAGTTATCCCTGCTTGGTTTAGGAAAAACATCTCCAAATCCAATTGTTGGTGCACTAATTGTTGATGAATCAGGCTACGTAATAGCACAAGATTTTCACGATGGTGGCTTGCACGCCGAAGCTAAAGTAATAAAAAAAGTTGGCAAAATTCCAAAGGGTGCAACATTAATTACAACATTAGAACCTTGTAATCACCATGGAAAGACACCGCCATGCTCAGAATTAATAATTGATTCAGGAATTAGAAAAGTTGTCTACTCAGTTTCAGATCAAAATTTAGTTGCAAAAGGTGGCGCAGACCACTTGAAAAGTGCCGGCATCGAGGTTGTTGGTGGCGTACTAAAAGAAAGAGTGAGTCATTCAAATAGGTTTTGGTTAAATAAAATAGTCAATCATCGCCCATACTTTATTTGGAAGATTGGAATGACCCTCGATGGAAAAATTTCAGCCCAAGATGGAAGTTCTAAGTGGATAACAAGTGAAGCCTCTCGAATGCAAGTTTCTAAATTAAGAGGGCAATCTGACTTGATTTTGATTGGGACAGGTACAGCATTAGCCGATAATCCTTCATTGAATTCAAAGGAAGAAAATGCCAATCAGCCAAAGAGATTAGTTATGGGCAATCGAGTCATACCTAATACTCATAACCTAAATGATGGAACTGCCCCAACTTTCTTCTTGCAGAGTCATAAAATATCTGACCTCTTGGATTTACTTGAAAAACTTGAGGTAAACCAAGTTTTAGTCGAATCTGGTGCAACATTGGGCACGTTTTTGGTTAAATCTGATGTAGTAGATGAGATTCATATCTATTTGAATCCATCTTTATTAGGCTCTGGACAAAGTTTTATTGGTGACTTAGGCATAAATTCATTAGAAAATAGAATTAACTTCAAAATTTACAGCTCCGAAATAGTTGATACAGATCTAAAAATAATCTTAAGTAAGGATCAATAATGTTTACAGGATTAATACAAGAGGTTGGGGTTGTTAAAAACATTATTACTCAAAAAGACTCTGCCAAAATTGAGATAAATTGCAGCTCTTCTAAAGACGAATTAAAAGTTGGTGATTCAATCGCTGTAAATGGTGCATGCTTAACGGCAACTGAAGTCACAGATTTTGGCTTCACAGCAGATGTTATGACTAAAACTTTGGAGTTAACTGCTTTAGGGCAATTAAAGATAGGTGATTCATTGAACTTGGAATTGGCTATGAAATTCAGTGATCGTATAGGTGGACATTTAGTTCAAGGACATGTAGATGCGGCAGCTAAAATTGTAAGCATTGCCCCATCTAAAGAATGGACAAAATTACAGATAGTTCTTCCAGAACACCTACTCAAGTATGTTGTCGCTCAAGGTTCAATCTGTTTGGATGGTGTTTCACTAACTATCGGTGAAATTGAAACAAATTTGATAACAGTTTGGCTAATTCCTAAAACATTAGAAAAAACTAACTTATCTAGTAAAAAAGTGGGAGATTTATTAAATGTCGAAGTAGACCTATTAGCTAAGTATGTAGAAAGACAGTCAAATGGTGGTCGAAGCAATGACTAATAATTTGAGATTAGCTCTAGATGATTATCGCTCCGGTCGAATGATCATTGTTACCGATGATGAAAATCGGGAAAATGAAGCCGACCTTGTTTTTTCTGCTCAATTCGCTACTCAAGAAAAACTAGCATTCATGATTCGCCACACCTCAGGTGTTATCTGTGTGGCAATAACATCTGAAAGAGCAAGAACTCTTGATTTGCCTCAAATGATTTCAAATAATCAAGATCTCAAACGTACAGCTTTTACAGTTTCCGTTGATTATAAGTCTCAATTAACCACAGGAATTAGCGCAAAAGAGCGAGCAAATACCATCTTAGCAATTGCTAACAATAAAACTAAAGCAAATGATTTTGTCAGACCAGGACATATTTTTCCACTAGTAGCAGACAGAGCATTACTTAAGGGCAGATCTGGACATACCGAAGCTGCAGTTGCACTTAGTATATTGGCAGGCCAACAACCTGTTGGAGTTTTATCTGAATTAGTAAATGATGATGGCACCATGATGACTGGTAATAGTGTTTCTGAGTTTGCTGCGGCTAATAAGTTGCAAATAATCAGCATTGCAGAGCTAACAAAGTATTTCATTGAAGCTAATCCAGTTATAGAGCAAGATGTTGTTAAGTATGAATGGAGTGATTTACCTAGAAAAAATAATACTTGGAAGATTGCAACAGATTTTGGCTCAAATGGTCAAACGCATGCAATTTTGTCATACGGAAAGATCCACTCAAAAGGAATGTTAGTTAGAGTACATTCTGAATGTTTAACAGGTGAAATATTTGGCTCTACCCGATGTGATTGCGGTGAGCAATTGAGTAAGGCTATGGATGAAATAGAGCGAGCTGGAAGTGGATTAATTATTTATTTAAGAGGTCATGAAGGACGTGGAATTGGACTTTCTGAAAAAATAAAAGCTTACAAATTACAAGATGAAGGGTTAGATACAGTAGAAGCTAATTTGGCACTTGGTCATGGCGCAGATATGCGCTCCTGGGAGGATGCAGCATTGATTTTGCGAAATCTTAATATTTCACAGATTAATTTATTAACAAATAATCCCGCAAAGATAGCAGCACTTGCCGGTCAATCCATAGAGGTCACCCAGGTACCATTAGTAATTCCTGAAAATTCCACAAACAAGAAATATTTGAATACAAAGAGAAGTAAACTAAATCATATTATGAAGGAAATATAATGACTGGATCATCCCCGAAGATTAAAGTTTTAGATGGATCAAGCCTGAATGCTTCAATAGTTACATCGAGTTGGCATTCTGAAATCTGCGATGCATTAGTAACGGGTGCAAAAAAAGCGTTAGCTGAAGCTGGATGTAAGAATGTTTCTGTACACAAAGTAGCTGGATCTTTTGAAATTCCGCTTGCTTCTCAGAAATTGTTAGATGCTGGCTCAGATTTAGTTGTTGCTGTTGGTTTAATTTTAAAAGGAGATACTCCACATTTTGATTATGTCTGCCAAGGCGTTACCAGTGGAATTATGCAAGTTTCTCTATCTAGGAATAAACCAATTGGATTTGGAGTGTTAATGTGCGAAAATTTGGATCAAGCATATGAACGTTCTGGGTTAACAGAAGGTCAGGAAAATAAGGGTTATGAAGCTGCCTTAGCAGCATTGAATTTGGCTATTGAGTATAAAAATCTTTAAAAATTGGTTTACACCCTTTAGTTAAATGCCTTGAAGAACTTTAACTTTCTTGTAATCCATCTGGTGTTCCGTGAACTCCCTTTAAATCAGCACCTAATTTATAACCAATACCATCGCGTTCGAGAGGTCTTTTTGATTTATTCCAATTAGGTGGAACAACTCCCAGAACACCCTTTTGAAAATCATCAAATGCTTTTAAAACTTCTGACTTTGTGTTCATAACAAATGGACCCATCCAAGCTACTGGCTCTTTAATTGGTAGTCCACCAAGAATTAAAACATCAAGTTCTGGCGACTTAGATTCCTGAGTTTTATTTGCTGTTATGACAATTACGTCACCATCTCGATAAGTGACTAATTGACCTGTAGTAATCGAATGTTTTTCTTCTCCAACAGTTCCATTTCCATTTAGTACATAAGCCAAGGCATTGTAATTTTTATTCCAAGGAAGACGTAGCTCTGCTCCTGGTTGTAATGTGGCATGTACCAATGTAATTGGTGTTTGCGTTGATCCCGGTCCCTTAAATCCATTAATTTCTCCGGCGATAACTCTAAGTAGTGCTCCACCATCCACTGAAGATAAAAGTGCTACATCAGATGCAACTAGGTGCTGATAAGCAGGAGGTGACCATTTTTTCGCTGCAGGTAAATTTACCCAAAGTTGAAATCCATGAAACAAGCCTCCACTTACAACCAAATGTTCTGGCGGGGTTTCAATGTGCAAAATTCCACTTCCAGCAGTCATCCATTGAGTATCACCATTAGAGATAGTTCCACCACCACCATGATTGTCGTAATGATCAAAAATTCCATCAATAATGTATGTGACAGTTTCAAATCCACGATGCGGGTGCCATGGAGTTCCTTTAGGTTCTCCAGGTGCGTATTCAACTTCTCCCATTTGATCAAGGTGAATAAAGGGATCTAAGTCAGCTAAATCAACACCAGCAAATGCTCGCCTTACCGGAAAACCCTCTCCTTCATGGCCTTGTGGTGCTGTTGTAATACTTTTAACTTTGCGGGGTCTAGCAGCTGGATCTGAGACTACGCGAGGCAGAATAGTTATATCTTTAACGGTAACTGCTGGCACTATCTCTCCAATGCTTTATAAAGTGAGTCAATCCTACAACTAATAAATCGACTCAAATATTCCTTAAAGTGATTTTAATGAACTAACAACTTTTGTAAGCGAATCTTTTGCATCTCCAAAGAGCAAAGTAGTTTTTGCTTCATAAAGAAGCTCATTTTCAATGCCAGCAAAACCCGGCCTCATTGATCTTTTTAGGAAAATGACATTACCGGCAAGAGAAACATCCAAGATAGGCATGCCATAGATCGGACAACCTGGAGTTGTTTTGGCTGCTGGATTAACTACGTCATTTGCGCCGACCACTAATACAACATCGGTCTGAGGAAAAGTTGGATTAATTTCCTCCATTTCTACAAGTTGCTCATATGGAACATTTGCTTCTGCAAGTAAAACATTCATATGACCGGGCATACGACCTGCAACTGGATGAATTCCGTAGGCAACTTCTACGCCTTTTGCAGCTAATAAATCTGCTAACTCTCTTACAGTATGTTGGGCTTGTGCAACAGCTAATCCAAAACCTGGAACAATTACAACGCGCTGAGCATAATTAAGAAGTATCGCAACATCTTCAGCAGAGCCTGACTTTACTGGTCGTACATCGGCTGTGCCGCTACTTTGCTGAGCAGTTGCAGTAAAGGCGCCAAATAAAGTTCCAAATAAGGATCTACCCATTGCCTCTGCCATTAATTTAGTAAGAATTGTTCCCGATGCTCCAACTAAAGTTCCTGCAATTATTAGTAGAGTTGTTTGAAGAACATAACCGGATGCAGCAACAGTTAATCCAGTAAATGCATTTAGTAGTGAGATAACAATTGGAACATCTGCTCCACCTACTGGCAGAACAAATAAAACTCCAAATATTAAAGAAAGCAATCCATTGACTAAAAGCGGAGTAGTTCCACCACTTGCAATCACCCAACCCCCACTGACCAATACACCAATTAGGGTTAATGCAATTATTTGCCTACCGAATGGGAAAATTACTGGTCGAGTTGTCATTAGTTCTTGAAGCTTTAGGAATGTAACTATTGAGCCAGAAAAAGAGACGCAACCAACAATCACAGTGAAGACGGTTGCAATCACAACTGCGGTTGTGGCATCACTTCCTAGCTTTAAGTATTCAACTATTGCAACTAGAGCTGCCGCTCCACCACCAACTCCATTAAATAATGCGACTAATTGAGGCATTTGAGTCATTTGAACTTTTCTAGCAGCTGGTACACCAACTAAAACACCAAACCCAATTGCAGCCAATATCAAAGTTTGATTATTTAATGCCCTGCCTTCATTGGCATAAAAGAAAACTATTACGGTTGCAATTGTGGCACCTAGAGCGCCAATTAAATTGCCCTTCCTCGCTGATTTAGGAGAAGACAATCCTTTTAATGCGAGAATAAAACAAATACCAGCAGCTAAGCCAATTAAGTCATAGAGGTTGCGACTCATTTGTCTTCACCTGCGTCTTTTTTCTGCCTAGGCTTGCCCTTAAACATCTGCAACATTCGATCGGTTACAACAAATCCACCAACCATATTTATGGTCGCAAGAATTACGGCAGCGATAGCCAGTGAGATTTCAAGAGTTGTTTTTGCATGATCTGCAACCACAATTGCACCGACCAGAATAACTCCATGAATAGCATTAGCACCACTCATCAAAGGAGTGTGCAAAGTTGTCGAAACTTTAGAGACAACCTCAAACCCAACAAATACTGACAGCAGAAATATTGCAAGAAGGGCGATCTCATTACTCATTAATTCACTTACCACTATTTGCCCTTCTCTCTTCTAACTCCGTTGTGAGTCAATGTGGCCGAATCTATGATCTCATCAGAAAAATCTGGAACTATTTCTCCTGTAACTTTTCCATCAGCACTTTTATTCATAAGTAATAGTAGGTTTACTACATTTCGTGAAAACAACATTGAAGCATGGTAAGCCAGCTGGCTAGGCACATCTTTACCGCCCCAAATTTTTACACCATTACTTGTGGTAATAATCTGTCCTGCAACTGAACCTTCAACATTACCGCCACTTTCGGATGCAAGATCGACCACAACGGAACCAGGTGCCATATGAGAAACCATCTGCGCAGTTACTAATCTTGGAGCTGTTCTACCTGGCACTGCAGCTGTTGTAATTAAAACATCGGCGGCTGCGATATATGGAGTAAGTAAATCTCTTTGCTTTGCAGCACGCTCTTCAGTCATCTCCCTGGCATAGCCACCAGCACCTTCAAGAGCTTCTAATTCCAACGATATAAATTTTGCACCCATGGACTTAACTTCATCTGCTGAAGACGGGCGAACATCGTAAGCTGAAACCACAGCTCCTAAGCGCTTTGCAGTTGCAATTGCTTGCAATCCGGCAACGCCAGCACCTAACACAATTACCTTAGCCGGTGTCACTGTGCCAGCTGCGGTCATTAGTAACGGGAAAAATTTAGGTGATAGTTCAGCTGCAATAAGAGAAGCCTTATAACCAGCACACAGCGCTTGTGAGGTTAATGCATCCATTGATTGCGCCCTTGAAATTCTTGGTACTAATTCAAGAGATAATGATGTAATTGAGTTGCTTACTGCAGCTTCAATTGAATCAGATGCAGTTACCGGGGATAAAAAAGATATTGTTAATGCGCCCTTTTTTAAGCTTTTTATTTGTGAAGGGGTAAGTGGTTGAACCGATAAAATAACATCACTATTTGAAAGTACATCTCCTGATTTAATCTCTGCACCAGCGTCGATAAATTGTTTATCTGAATACTCAGCTGCAACTCCAGCCCCAGACTCAATTACCACCTCGTGTCCTGACTTTATTAACTTAGAAATAATGTCTGGGACTAAAGCAACCCGTTTTTCACCAGGTTTAATTTCCTTAGGTACGGCAATACGCATTCGCCTACCTTACCTAACCATCACTTTAAATATTACCTTTTAGATCGCCCTTGGTGAGGTGATAAAGCAGAGCTTGAATCGTAGTTCTACGGTGAAAAGCTTGGCGCCAAACTACTGACCTTGGCCCATCAATAACTTCAGCCGAAACCTCTTCTCCTCTATGAGCTGGCAGGCAATGCATAAAAATACAATCTGTTGCCGTAAGCGACATTAATTCTGGAGTTACCATAAATGGTTTTAGGGCTGACA
>JACCEA011506920.1_pt1 | contig 29420 bp, 23 predicted proteins | sample 7449851 | NCBI WGS metagenome assembly JACCEA01 (sample SAMN15323453, study PRJNA562643) | freshwater metagenome | isolation source: river surface water | place: USA:Blue River Watershed | collected 2017-08-18
AAATGCCACGCACGAGTCGATGGCGGCGATAGGGGGGTAGTTCCCTTATCTCCGATTTTAACTTCATTTCGGGCGCTGAAATAGCATAGTTGCTGCTGTTTGGCGACGCAAAAACAAAGGAGCTGCCCTTTTGGGGCAGCTCCTTCAAAATGATTGAGTATGAAAAAGTTAGATAACTGTTACGTTAACTGCGTTTAGACCTTTTTGACCATTTTGAACATCATACGATACTGTGTCGTTTTCACGGATCTCGCTTAAGAGACCTGTTACGTGAACGAAAATATCTGCACCGCCGTTTGATGGAGATATGAAACCAAATCCTTTGGTATCATTGAAAAACTTTACTGTTCCTTGTTGCATTGTAATTATTTAATAACATTAATAAAGACCAAAGGTACGTAAAAAAATTAAAAAACCTAATAATATTTATTTTCTCTAAAGTTTTTAGACTTGTTTTTCAATTTATTTTAAAGATGAAAGCGGTGCTGGGTAACGGTATGAGGGGTATGTCCGTTGGTGGAAATATTTTTTGGTAAAAGGAATAGTTGATGTGAATTCTATGCCGGTCTAATGGGGCTGCCCACCCATTGTGTGTTGCTTTGCAGGTTCTCGCCCTTCATTACTAACGACAGGGCATCAACGTTAACATCATCACCCATTTCGCTGTCGTAGAGAATGATGCTGCGGGCACCTATGCTGCAGCGTTTACCGATCTTTACCTTGCCCACCTTCATTACACGGTCTTCGAAGAGGTGTGTCTGGGGGCCACAGTCTTCGTTGAGGGCGGTGTCGTCGCCAATTTCCACCATGTCGTGCTCGGTAATATCGGTTGTGTTCATCCATACACGTCGACCTATCTTAACACCAAACAGGCGCAAGCATATTGGAAGCCAAGGGGTACCCTTCATATACTCCAACAGGAAGGGGACAGCCAGCGATTCGTAGGTGGAGGTAATGGCCTCACTGAGCCATACCCGCGGTGTCCACATGGGTTGCTGCTCGGGTTTGTGGCGGCCCACTACCAACCATTTGAGGATAAGCGTTACGAGGAAGGCCGGTATGCCCATGAAGAACAGGTAGTAGAAGGGGAGTTCCAGCAGCATGCGCCACCAGGGTTTGTCGACAACCAGATTGTGGGCATAGGCGATAAAGAGGATACTGCAGATGATGATGGTGGTCTCGGGCAGAATGATGCGGGTGAATTCTACCAGGCTACGACCCAAAATGCGGGGAGGTGTAGGGTTGGAGGTCTGCGTGGCAGGGAAGGTGCGGCTTTCCTGACGACGAGGCAGGGCAATAGCCGGCGAACCGAACCAGTCGGCGGCTACGTCTTTTTCCAGTTGTTCCTTTGATGGAGGGGTAGATAATACGCCGATCAGCATACGCCCTGGCAGGTTGTAGCCCTGAGGTATGAGTGCACTGTTGCCCACAAAACTATTGTCGCCTATGGTGGTGCGGTCGAGGATGAGCTGTTGTCCGCGCACATCCGATTCGCCCAGTGTCACTGCGTCGGCCACGAAGGCGTCTTTGCCAATCTCTAAAAGCGGGTGGGTAACACTACTGGCGGTAGATATTTCTGTATTGCGACCCACTTTTGCCCCCAGCGCCCTGAATAGCAGCGACACATATACGGTAGCGTACATGGGGTGCAGCACTATGAGCGACAGCGACATGAGCTGGTCGGCAAACCACTTGCGTACATAAAACAAACTATATATGGGATACTTGCCGGGTTTTATGCCCCATTGCAGTAAGCGGGACAGTAACACCGTGGTGAGCGTGAATAATATGATATAGCTGAGTGCCAGTGACGGAGTGACGGTGAGGTAAGAGAAGTCGTAATCGGGTGTGGAGTTATCGAGATTGTGGATGATGATAACTGTGGGCAGCAGTGGCAGCAACACCACTACGGGGAAGATAAGCAGGGTGAGTGTAAACAATAGCGTGTAGGCACGTCGTTTCGTGTTCGACACCGGTAATGGCTGCGGCAGACTCTCGATCGGGCGCGTCTCCTTGAGTGTGGCAGGGCTGCCTTGCCACACCTCTCCACCCTTTATGGTGTTGCCTGGTTGCAGGTAGCTGAGGTCCATCAATTCGCCCCAAGCGTCAATAGTTGCGCCGGCGCCGATGACAGCACTGCTACCCACATAGGCGTGATCGCCAAGGTGCACGCGCCTCAGTTTCAGCATTCCGTCTTCTACAAAGGCGTTATTTATGACAGCCTGAGAACTGATACTCACGTCGCTGCCAATGGTGACCAGATCTTCGGCGCCAATAATAATGGTGCCGAGTTGTGCGTCTTTAGCCACTCTTACCCCCAACGACCGCAGGTAGCCGCAGTAGAGCGGGGTGCCATTGAGGAACTGTGACGGCATTAACTGCTGCATGGTCTTGACGAGCCACCAGCGGAAGTAGTAACTGCCCCAGAGCGGGTAGTCGCCCTCCTTCATTTTGCCAATAACCAGCCATTTGATGATGACACTGCACAGCGCAAAAAAAGGAGCGATGAACAGGTAAAGCCCGAGGGCAGTGCCGATGGCATAGGGGATATTGTTGGTCTCCTCTTTTACTATGTAGTAGCCCAGATAGGGGAAGAATATCTGCACGGCAAACAGGCCATACATCATGAGCAGCGACACCGTTTGTGCCAGCCAGCACAGGTAGAAGCGTTTTTTGGGTATTTCGTTGAATACACGTTTTGCCTTCAGCGGGTCGGCTGTTTTGCTTTCCCAATGCGTTACCACCTCCTGAAGCGGACGGTGCATATAAAGATCCTTCAGCGATGCCTGTGGCAGGTTGGCGTCTTTGCGCAGGCGCGACACAACAGCGGCAGCCAGCAGTGAGTGCCCGCCGAGATCGGTGAAGAAGTCGTTGGTGAGGGTGATATTACGATTGGGAAAGAACCCCTTGAGCACGGCAATGACGCGGTCGCCCACCGGAAGATCGATGTCTATGACATCATCGGTGATGGGCGTAACATTCTCCAGCAGCATGGCAGGCACCGGCAGTGCCTTGCGGTCTATCTTGCCACTGGGCAGGCGCGGCATCTCGGGCAACTGCACAATGACCGATGGTACCATGTAGGCAGGTAATACCTTGGCCAGTTCGGCACGGATGCTCTGCTGGTTCATGTGTACAGGGTCGTCGCAAACCACATAGCCGGCAAGGTGGTCTATTCCATTAATATCTTTTTTTACTGCTACAGCAGCAGCGGTGATATCGGTGAGGCTGCTGAGCCTGTTCTCGATCTCTCCGAGCTCAATACGATACCCGCGCAGTTTCACCTGATCGTCGAAACGACCGTGGAAGTCGACCGAGCCATCGGCGTTGATGGCAGCGGCGTCACCGGTGCGGTAGATTCGGCTACCCGGCAGCTCGTGCAAAGATTCGGGCTTGGAGACGAATTTCTCGGCTGTAAGGTCGGGTAGGTTGATGTAGCCGTCGCACACACCTGGGCCGGCTATCACCAGTTCGCCTTTTTCGCCCCATGGCAGGGGATTGAGTTTGTCGTCTACCACGGCCAGGCCATAGTTCGGTAGCGGCAGACCGATAGTAATGTTGTCGCAGGGTCCGAGTTCGGCCAGTGTGGCAGTCACGGTGGTCTCGGTAGGTCCGTAGGTGTTAAAGAATCTGCGTGGCGGTGCCGACCAGCGTGCCAGTACCTGTGTGGTACAGGCCTCGCCACCGGCATTTACCAGCCTCAGCGTCGGTATATCATCGTCGGTAACTGCCAGTAGGCTGGGAACCGCATGAAGAACGGTAATGTTATTTTGACGCAGTACATCGCCTAACTCGTCTATTGACTTGGCGGTGGCAGCGTCGGCAACCCACAGTGTGGCACCCACAAGGTAACTGATCCAGGTTTCCTCGCACCACATATCGAAGGATACCGAGAAACCCTGGTATACCTTGTCTTCCGGACGCACTTCCAGAATGGATCCTTCGGAGCGCACGAAGTGACATATCTGCCGATGGGAGATGGGTATGCCCTTGGGTTTGCCGGTGCTTCCGGATGTGTACAGTACGTAAGCGCGGTCATCGGGACGGGCACCCTGGTGTGTGTACACCAATTCATCAGGGCGAGGTGGCGGTGTCACATCAAATCGTGGACATGAAAGAGCAAGGTCTTCTTTGCTGATGTAGCCCGATGCACCAACCTCGCTCAGCACGGTCACCACGCGCTCGGCGGGCATCTCATGGTCGAGCGGCACATAGGCTGCTCCTGCTTTTACGATAGCGAGGATGGCCACATGCAATTCCAGGCTGCGGGGCCACCAGACGCCAACGGAGTGCCCCGGGCGGATGCCGTTCTGTGATAAGTGGTCGGCCATGGCATCGCTCCACTTGTCTAATTGGGCATAGGTAAGTGATGTGTTGTTGAAAATGAGCGCCGTTTTATCGGGGTATTGCCGTCCGGTGGCACGAAAGATGTCCGCGAGGGTCTCTTCGTGCAGCAGATCGGGGCGATATGGTCCGAGCAGGATGCCTTGCGTCATTTCCGGGAGAATGGCGTTTCAGGCCGAAAAATACGATAATTATTCAGTCGTTAGAGGTTGCACCATGTCCCTGCTATGGTCCTAGTCTTCTTTTGGGACATTGTTAACGTTTCTTTTTTGAAACAAACGGATCGCTGAAATTGAGGTCTGAGACAAAAAGAGAGTCCGTTAACGTTTGCAGAAATGCAATGATCATTCTTTTTTCATCAAGGGTTAATCGTGCGCCACCCTGATGGACATATTCCATCTTTGAGTCTATCGTGGGAGACATTTTTACACCTTCGCTATAGAAGTCAACTACCTGCTCAAGTGTTTGGAATTTGCCATCGTGCATGTAGGGTGGGGTAAAAGCGAGATTACGTAACGACGGAATTTTGAATTTTCCATTGTCAAAGGGTGACCGGGTTATGTCTCCTCGCCCACGGTCAACAAAATCTTCTGTGGCTTTGATCATATCGAGCCCATTATTGCTAAATGCGAATGTGGAACCCAGCGGGTCGGAGTCGGTAGTGTGACAATGCAGACAGTCTCCTTTTGTCATGTCATTGCAGAGAAGGAAACCTTCAGATTCATCTTTCGTAAATGAATCGCGTCCATTGATCACACGGTCGTATTTTGATCGGTAAGATAGCAGTGTTCTTTCAAACTGACCGATGGCGTTTGACACCATATCGCTATCTATGGGTACGTCTCCGAAAGCCGCTTTGAATTTTCTTTTATATGTTGGATGTCTGTTCAGGCGAGAAACGACGTCGCTCCACGAAAGGTTCATTTCAAGATCACTGTTTACCGGGTGAAAGACCTGCTCCTCAATTGACGAAGCTTTGCCATCCCAAAAGAATGATTGATGCCATGCCAGATTAAAAATGGGGAGTGTATTTCTCCTCAGCGCAATCCGATTGTTACCGGCACTGAAACGATTCGGCGCATCACTGAAGGCAAATTGCTGCTTGTGGCAGGAAGCGCAAGACATGTTGCTGTCGCGACTCAGGATAGGGTCATAGAACAGATGCCGACCCAGGTCCACGCCTGCGTCAGTGATAGCATGGTCGGGTTTTGGCATTTCAGGGAAAAAAGTGAGACGCGGGAATCTGTATTCTTTTCCTGATTTATTCCTTACAAATCCTGAACATAGGATAGCCAGCAGAATAGAAATGACCAGATATTTTGTCATGTTCGTTCCTATCGATGCAATGTAATGGGATATGTTCCTGAGTACAGGTTCGTTTTAACCTTTACAAAGTAGGTGCCAGGCGGTTGGTCGCTTATATCGACCCAGAATTTTGGAGGACACAGCCTGTATTCTTTCACAACTTTACCAACGGAGTTTATGACGTAGAGCGTTTCAATAATGTGGTACTGCTGTACCGTGGGGGCTTCAATGTTCACGATGCCGCTGGTGGCTGTTGGGAATACATTAATACTTTTGTTGTGTGCGGGATCTTTTGCGATGGTGTGGGCAATAGTGTAATGCATTCTGAAATTGTCCATCATCCACCCGTCCTTCATACTGTCGACGCTGTCAGATTTCAATGTGAATCTGAACATGATCGAATCAGTTGAGGCTAAGTAGGAGAAATGGAAGCAAAGCCAGATATCTTTCCAGGCAGTGTCGGTACCGCTGAAAGCAAATTCACCGGACGTAAGCGTGTCTTTGTTGGAGGAGTCGAACCCATAGAAGTTGTAAACGTATGGATTGTTAAAGACGTTTTGCCATGTTTTGCCTGTATCCAGCGAAAACTCTACAATTCCGCCGTCGTGTTTCTTATCAAGATCAAGGCGTTGCGTCCACCTCACCGCCATGATCCCTGACGACCATAAAGGCTGTTGCATCAGGATCGTAAAATACGATGAGTCATTTACCCGATAGGGGTTTACTGTATCTGTTACGATCACATTGGGGTAGGTTGCCGCGCTGGTGAATTTTGTTTTTTGAGGTTTCCCAACCTGCCAGGTATGAGCACTTGCCGTGTCAATCTTTACGAAAAGTGACGAGTAATAAAGTGAGGGGTTATAGACCGTGTCATTCCCGTCGAAATACTGGACTCTGTTTTGTGCCTGTGTTTGATGTGATAAGAGCACGCAGCCAACAAGGAAAAATAGATTTTTGATCATAAAGGTGAGTATATTAAAGGTGTAAGTATGAAAGGAAAAGTAAATGCAAAAACCGAGCCAATTTTCAGCCTTCGGCAATTTTGTTTAGAGATCTCGTTTTGATGTACGGTTAATGATTAGAGCGAGTTAACATACATTTATCGCTCTGCTGCCACCTCAGATTCTTTTTTTCGCTACTTTTGTAGCTTGCCTTTTTTGACCGGGAGCATCGTTTAATGTCATTACCACCAATATTAAGACACGTATATAATCATGGGACGGAGGAAGTGATCCGGCGTGGTAAGAAGATATTTTACACTTCAGGCGTACAAATGCTGGATGTGGATCACCTACTGGAGCAGATCCGCTTCAGGGTGAGGAACGATCTGTATCAAAATTATTACACTGTTACGGTCAACAAGTACTTGCATCCCAAGGAAATGACGGTGCGTTGTCAGTGTCCCTACAATCTGGGTGAGATATGCAGGCATGAGGTGGCCGCGCTTTTTCAGCTGAACGATATTCTGCAGAGTGGCTTTTTTGAGAATGTGAACATCGTGTATGAGCAGAAGCACACAGTGGTGCGTATGCGCCAGGTGAACCGCCAGATGCTGCAATTGTTCACCTCGCCTGAATCGTTGGAGATAGCCGAGAAGATAGCCAATGGCAGCAGAGCCGAAATTATCACGAACAAAAACGGCAGCATTGAGGCCAATGTTCCGGACGAGAATAACACTTACCGGGTTACATTACGCCAGAACGAAGACCGATATTTCGATACTTCGTGCGGATGTGCCGAGCATACACATCCGTTGTGTGTGCACAAAGCCGCGCTGTTTTTACAGGTATTAAAAAGTCATGGTGCCGCGCATTTCCAGTCTATGCAGAACTGGGATGTGCAGAAGAATAAGTTGCTGGAGCAGTATGGCTATAGCCTGAAGGACGACCTGACCAACAAATTTGAGTTCATTTACGAGAACAACAAGCCGTTCTTGCGGGTGCTGGACCCGTCTATCAAGAAAATAGATAGTAAGGCACCTTCCCGTGCGGTGGCAGTGGAAGAAGTTCCGGCAGTGGTGGTAGAAGAGAAGCGATTGGGAATAGTAGTGGATACGAAGGTGGCTACATTTCCATTTGTTGAGATCACATTGGTGGCAGGTGTGGCCGATGATGATGCGCAGGCATTTGCCGGCCCGATCGAGAAGCTGGAGTTGCTGCAATATGTGAACCCCACCCGTTTTCATACTGAGGACAGGGACATGATACCGGTGGTGCGAAAGTTCCTGAATGATGAATTGCTGAAGTATCTGAAGAAGACATTGCCTTTCGGCGATTTTCTGCACGACTATGACAGTGTGTTGAAAGACATTCCGCAGGACGAAGTGCGCGAACAAGCGTGGGAATACTTGCTACCCAAGTATCAGAAACTGCTGGACCGTTACTCGAATCATAGGTTCCTGTATGAAAAGAAAGCAGGTAAAGTACTGTCTTCAAAGAGTATAGATCCCATAGGTTTCTCGGAACAGCAAGCGCACCCGCAGATGGTGGTGCGTAAGAAGGGTCGTAACCATGAGGTGCAGCTGGAGTGGAATATCGCCAACCGAGCCGTTCCGCATAAAGAGGTGCAGGTAATTAATTCGGCATTGCTGCAGTATGAGGGTGTTTTGTATGCATTGGGCAGTGTGCAGGAGATCCAAATAGCTGAGCAGTTGCTACCCACGGGTATCATAACTGTGAAGAATGCCGAGTGGCCCGATTTTTTGAAGTCGAAGGTGATGGGCTGGAGCAATCAGGTGCATGTGCATTTCTCCGAGGAGCTGGTAGAGCACATGAATATCGCCCGTCCCGGGTACCGTCTGTATATGTATGAAAAGGACGAGACACTGGTGCTACAACCCGCCTTTATGTATGGAGACACTGAGGTGAAGCCCGGTTATTTCGGCGATGTGATACAGCCGGTGGGTGGCGTGGTAACAATAATGAAACGCAATGAAGGTGCAGAAAAGGACTACCTGGACCTGCTACAGTCGTTGCATACAGATATACAATTCAATAAGCGCGACGGGTTTTTCCATTTGCCCGGTACATCAGTGCTTGCCAATAACTGGTTCTTCCGGTTCAACGAGCTAATGATGGAGCATAAGGTGGAGCTTATGGGCTTTGAGGGGCTACGCAACTTAAGGGTGAACACCCATAAGCCACAGACCCAGATACAGGTAAGCAGTGGTATCGACTGGTTTGACGCTTCTGTGGAACTGAAATTCGGTGATCAGGTCGTTTCTATCATTGACGTGAAAAAAGCACTGGCAGCCCGCCAGAATTTTGTTCGCCTTGGCGACGGCTCTATCGGGCTGCTGCCGGATGAGTGGCTGAAGAAATATACCCTATTGCTGAAGATGGGGGAGACCAAGGGCAACAAGGTGCGCCTGAAGAAATATCACTTCAGCGTTCTTGACGAGCTACTGGCAGAGATAGATGAAGACAAGTTGCACGACGAGCTGGAGGAGAAGAAGGAAAAGCTGGAGCGTGTGCTCAGCAATGACTATTCGTTGATAGATCCGCCTACACACCTCACCGCCACGCTGCGTCCGTATCAGTTGGCCGGCTTCCAATGGCTCATTTTCCTGAACGAGGCAGGGTGGGGTGGTATCCTGGCCGACGACATGGGTCTTGGTAAGACCGTTCAGACACTGGCATTCTTTCAGCACTACAAAAACCAACATCCGCACGCAGTGTTCATGGTTGTCTGTCCCACAACGCTGATGTATAACTGGGAGAATGAGATCAAAAAATTCACACCTGAGTTGCGGCACGTTATCCATCATGGACCTAAGCGCACCTCGTCGCCGTTGAACTATAAGAATGCGGATGTTATCATTACCACCTATGGCACCATGCGTAGTGACATAAAGGGATTCAGGGAGATAGAGTTCGACTATGTAGTGCTTGATGAATCTCAATCTATTAAGAATCCTCAGTCGCAGGTGGCGAAGGCGTCGTTGTTGCTGAATGCTAAGAACCGTCTGGCTCTGAGCGGTACGCCGGTGCAGAATAATACGTTCGACCTTTATGCGCAGATGAACTTTCTGAACCCCGGCATGCTGGGCAGCAGGGAGTTTTTTATGAGCGAGTTTGCTACGCCTATTGACAAGTTTATGGAAGATGAGGTGAAGCAACAATTGCGCAAGCTTACCCAGCCCTTCCTGTTGCGGCGTACCAAGGAACAGGTTGCTAAAGACCTGCCTGAAAAAACAGAGACCATACTATATTGCGAAATGGGCACCGAACAACGCAAGATATACGATGCCTACAGGAATACCTATCGTTCGCAGATATTGGGTATGATTGAAGAGCGCGGAATGGAGCGTTCTCAGATGCATATTTTGCAAGGCCTTACCCGATTGCGTCAGATATGTGATTCGCCAGCCATCCTTAATGAGGAAGAGCGTTTTCATAACTATTCGGTGAAGTTGGACGAACTGAGCCGCGAGATAACCGAGAATGTGGGCGACCACAAGGTGCTGGTGTTCTCTCAGTTCCTGGGCATGCTTGCACTCATCCGGACCAAGCTAGAAGAGGATAATATCCCGCACGTCTATTTCGATGGTAGTAGCTCTTCTACAGAAAGGGAAAGGGCTATCCAGGAGTTTCAAAACAACCCTGACTGCAGGGTTTTCCTTATCTCGTTGAAGGCGGGTGGTATCGGTCTGAACCTTACCGCGGCCGACTACGTGTATATCGTTGATCCGTGGTGGAACCCGGCGGTGGAGCAGCAGGCCATTGACCGTACGCACCGAATCGGGCAAACGAAGAACATCTTTGCCTACAGGCTTATTTGTAAAGACACGCTTGAAGAGAAGATGCTCCAGTTGCAGGAACGCAAACGCAATCTGGCCAATGATCTTGTGTCTGACGACAGTGCGTTCATGCGTCGCCTGACCAAGGATGATATTGCATTCCTCTTCAGTTAGTTGTGTATCAACTATTACCTTAATAGTTTTTGCGAACCGGCAGGTGCCGGAAAATGAGTATTTTTATTCTTTATTCCCGGCCTATGAGCATCCGTATTGCCAGTTTGTTGATCGTTCTATTTTCCTCCTTTTATGCCCTTGGTCAGGGCGATAATGTGCACTTGCTGGCCCAGAGTCCTGACGGACATACCGTGAAGCTGGTGTGGTCTATGAACAGCCTGCCGGCTGGCTTTACAGGTTTTGAGATCAGGCGCAAGGACGGAATCGGTGAATGGCATACGCTCAATAAAATTCCGCTGTTGCCGGGTATTTCCCAGAAAAAAGACCTCAGTCCGTTTGAATCTGATAATACGGAAGTCACCCGCATCAGGGAGAAGTTGCACGATCTCGTGTATGCAGGAAAACTGAAGGAGTATGACTTTACCACCTTTGCGGGGAAATGGGCGGCCCGGGACAAAGATGTACTTGACGTGTTGCAGATGGCCTCGGTGAATTTTGATTTAGCCATCATCAGTGGTTTCGGTTTTGTGGATCATACCGTTACCCAGAAAATGGAGTATCAATATGGGCTGTTTCTGAAAGGAGGAGACAAACCGATTGCAAAAACAAAATGGAATTTCGGAGCAATACCTGATCTCGATGCTGTTAAGGAGATCACATCAAAGGCATTGCTTAGCGCGAGAGGGATACAGCTTTCATGGACAGCAGATCTTGCCAAGGTCCGCAGTGGTTATGTGTCAGGGTTCAATGTCTATAAACGCGGCATTCGCCTCAACGACCGACCGATACAACCCTCGGGCGGAAAAGAAAAGGCTGAATATACCTTTTCTGATGCGGGTGCCGACCCGGCCATTGCCGATCAGTACAGTATAAGCGCAGAATCGCTTTTCGGGATTGAAGGTAACATTCGGACGTATGAATACGATCCGGCCGATCACCCCAAGGAATACATAAAGCCTGTGGTAACTAAAATAACGTCACTCGGGTTTTATTTCAAGGAGGGAATTGAGGTGAAATGGACTTTTCCCAAGGATCAGGAGCGGTTCATTAAAGGTTTTGTAGTTGAGAAGGATAACATGCCTGCCGGTTACACAGCGGTGTCTGATGTGCTGCCTGAAGACGCGCGCATATTTGTTGATGAGACCTCGTCGCCAGTGAGCAGTGCACTCCGGATCCGTGTCAATGCTGTTTATTGGGACAAGACCGTCATGAACGGAACAGAGTTGTTGTACAGTTACTTTCCTTTGCTCGATCCGCCACGACCTCTCAATACGAAGGCAGTAGTTGGCGGTGATGCCCGGAAACAATCGGTAAAGATCACATGGGCCCCAATTATCAATGGAGACAGTGTTACCCGCAATTATCATATTTACATGTATCCTGCTGCAGGTGGCAAGGTAGAAGCATTGAATGATAAGGTGCCGGTGAAGCAAAATTATTTCAACTATCCAATTCCTCGCGGACTGAGTTCAGTACTCAGGTTCTACGTTGTGGCCGAGGGGCGTTCGGGAAGTTTCAGTGTTCCCGGAGACACTGTCCAGGTAGTGACGCCAACTACCTTGATGCCCGCCGTGACGGTTACAAAGGCGGTTGCGGAAGGCAACGATGCTGTATTGCATTGGCAGTTTGCGGAAGTCTCAGACCTGGCGGGATTCCGTATCAGCGATGGCAGCACATTGATAGCCGATGAAAAGATAGTAGCCGCCGGAGCGCGGCAGTATGTGATCAGAGATGCTGCATCGGCCGGTGCAGAGCATAATTACACTATTAGGGCAGTGTCGGTTGATGGTGTTATCAGCGAGGATGCTGTGTCTATGCATATTGTGTTCCCGGCAGCAAAGAAATAATTTTCGTACTACTTGGCCCGTTCAATTTTGATGGTCACATCGCTTGAATGGAATGCCAGGAAGACGGTAACGGCCATACAGCCAAGGCCGAGCAAACAAGCAGCGACGGCTCCAATTACGAGGTTGACATTCTTGCGTTTTATGCCGGCGAATAGCAGCACCACGAACGCCAATAGAAGCGAAATGCCCAAGCCGCCTATGAGGTAGATGTTGCTCATTGCCTTATGATCTTTTTGGGTTCCCGAACCGGTGCACCTACTTCTGTGTAACCAGAGCGTTTTAACGCTTCGGTTATTTCCTTTTCCGTCTTGTACGGCGCTTTAGTAGGCTTGCCGTTCAATGTTCCCTCGAAAGCATTTTCCAGATCGTTGTTCAGTGGGATCCTTTTGATGCGTGCAGGAGCTTTGAAGGGAGCAACGTTGTCGTAGGCGGCGACACAGAAATGTTTCCCGGTAGCGTCACGGTCTTTCCGGTCCATTGTAGATTGTATGATCAGTTCTCGAACACCGTCGCTATCAGCGTTTGCGAAGAAAACCGCGGTGATCTTTGGAGCTTTGTCATCTATGCAAAACGTGTCTATAAAAGAACGCTTGTACATGTCGGGCTGTTTGGTGGGTGTATACAGGTATGCCACGAGGCGTGAGCAGTCTTTTACCGGTTTTCCTTCTTCTTCAATGTAATAGCGTTGCGTGAAGAAAGCCACCGTAGCCTGCTCGGTAGACCATTCTGTCACCTCTTTGCTGTAGGCGGCATTCTCGTCGTGGAATTCTGTATAGATGGGACGCGTGCGGGTACAGAATTTTTTTATGTCGTCGTTTGGCAGACGTTTTACCAGTTGTCCCCAGTTGCGCACATTTTTCACCTCGTTTTCCGGGCTGTTGTAAAACTTATCCGTTGCCAGGTCCAGACACTTTTTTATTCGCATGTCCCACAATGTCTGCATTGCGACATCGTCTTTCCCCTGAGGGTTCACCTCGGCGTCATACTTGTCTTGCAGTTTGTCATATACCTCCATCATACTATGGTAAATGAGGTATATCTCCTCTTTGAATCTATCCGGCGTAAATTCTCGATTTGCCAGCGAGTCGTGAATCATGCGCGCGTAGTTTAGCGCAATGTCATAGTGGTCCTGTTCGTGCGTAAGTACGTAATTGGTGTGTGCCTCCCGTGTCGTATTGCGCACAAATGCATGACTCTGGAATGCGCACTTTACCTTGAATTTGAATTTAATTTTACCATTGGGTAATTCTTCCCATGGGCCGTCTGGGGTTATATAAATGGCCGGACTTACATAAGCGGCTGCCTGAAGTCCCTGCCGTGCCAATTCTTCTGCATGGCGTCTGTCTTCCTTGTCCTGAAAATCGTTCCAGGTGAGGGTACGGTAGTTGATGATCTTTCCTTCGGGAGCTATCCATCCGATGTCATTTCGCTGTGCTTTCGATAACATTGAAATGGCAAGGAGCACCGTAGCTATGATGGTAGTGCGCATTGACAGTGGGTATATTTGTTATTGCTAAAGTAGGAAGTAATATGATAATATAAACAAAAAAGTGGCCTGCAATAAGCAAGCCACTTTTAAGCTATAATTGTTATCGTATTTTCTACTAGTACCTGTACATTTCAGGCTTGTAAGGACCATATTTGGGAATACCGAGGTATTCTGACTGTGCGTCGGTCAACTCATCGAGCTGAGCGCCCACTTTCGAAAGGTGGAGGCGAGCCACTTTCTCATCCAGGTGTTTAGGCAGCACATATACTTTGTTCTCGTAGTTGCTGTGGTTGTTCCACAGTTCTATCTGAGCAAGTGTCTGGTTAGTGAAAGAGTTACTCATCACGAAGCTCGGGTGGCCGGTAGCGCAACCCAGGTTCACCAGACGACCTTCAGCCAGTACGATCACGTCTTTGCCGTCGATGGTGTACAGGTCAACCTGTGGCTTAATGGTGTCTTTAGTGTTGCCGTAAGCACCGTTCAACCATGCCATGTCTATTTCGATATCGAAGTGACCGATGTTACAAACGATAGCCTTGTCCTTCATAGCACGGAAGTGCTTTTCAGTTATCAGGTCGCGGCAGCCTGAAGCGGTAACGATGATATCAGCTTCTGCAACTGCATCCATCATGCGCTTTACTTCAAAACCGTCCATAGCAGCCTGCAGTGCGCAGATCGGGTCGATCTCTGTAACAATCACACGTGCACCTGCACCACGCAGGGATAACGCGCTGCCCTTACCAACGTCGCCGTAGCCACCTACAACTGCAACCTTTCCGGCCATCATTACGTCTGTAGCGCGACGGATCGCATCTACCAGACTCTCCTGGCAACCATATTTGTTATCGAATTTAGATTTTGTAACAGAATCGTTCACGTTGATGGCAGGCATTGGCAGTGTGCCTTTTGCCATACGCTCATACAAGCGGTGAACACCTGTAGTAGTTTCCTCGCTCAGACCTTTGATATGCTGGATCAGCTCGGTGTAGTTGTCCAGTACCATATTGGTAAGGTCACCACCATCATCAAGGATCATGTTCAGCGGACGATCTTCGCTTCCGAAGAATAAAGTCTGCTCGATGCACCAATCAGCTTCAGCGAGACTCTGACCTTTCCAGGCGAAAACACCGATACCTGCAGCAGCGATAGCGGCAGCAGCGTGGTCTTGCGTAGAGAAGATGTTACAAGAGCTCCAGCGTACTTCAGCACCCAGTTCCACCAGGGTCTCGATCAGTACAGCAGTCTGGATGGTCATGTGAAGGCAACCCGCAATACGTGCGCCTTTGAGTGGCTTTTTAGGGCCATATTCTTCACGGATCGCCATCAATCCGGGCATTTCGGCTTCAGCAAGCCTGATTTCTTTACGGCCCCACTCTGCAAGGCTGATGTCTTTTACCTGGTAAGGAAGTTTGAAGTCGATCTTCGAACGAGTCATTGTGCTCATATAGTGATTTAATTGAAATTTTCGCAAAGGTAGAGCAATTATCTGAATCGTGATGTCTTATCATGGTATCGGTGCATTTCTTTTATTGATAATTTGACAAATGCATGTTGCATTTCGGGTTTTGTTCAGCAACGCCTGTCGGCAAAACGCTTAATTGTCAACAAGCAGGGGCAGAAGTCTGTTTTGTTTCATATTTATGCCGCTGTTGTTTAACAAGCAGAACAGGCACAAAAATCAATATTTCTTGAACGAGGTGGTGATGTACCGTGAGTGGTGTTTTTATTTTTTGAAATATCCCTTACATTTACGTTCCAAAATCAGATATATTATGAAAAGAATACTGACAATCGTTGTGCTCCTCACGGGAACCTTATTAGTAGCATCCTGTAACAAAGGAGACGACAATCCTTATGGCGATTGGAAGTGTACTTGTTTCGTGACCAAAATGGGCAAATGGAATCCGGGTGACACAGTATTCACGCCCCGTTTCGATACTGTGTATCTTATGGCAAACGACATGGACAAGAATACAGCTAAGACTTTTTGCGAACAGGCAAAGACAAGCTATGTGGACAGCGCAGGCAGTACGGCAAGCTGCAGTCTTAAATAGTTGATATTCAACCTGCTTATATGAAAAGGGCTCCCGTTACCATGGGAGCCCTTCTTATTTGTATTACGTTCAGATCATTTTTTGTTTGCTGCCGGGCGAGCGGCAGGACGATGCCCGGCTATAGCAGGCTCAGCGGACTGTTTTGATCGGGTCTCGCGTTCTTTAAGAAAATCTGATATGCGAGTGATAATTCCGCTATTTGTGTAGTAAATGAGAATCAGGGGCAATACCTTGAAAAGGCCGCGTTTCGTGGTGTTCATTACGTCGAACAGGGGCAAAAGGTAACCGAGCAATGCCAAACCGAAGTAAACCACCGCTATGCCAAACAACGCCATACGCGCTTCTTTGTTGAACTTTCTGATCAGCACCAGATCGGCGAGCAAAGTGGCAACGAAGTAGTAGAAGAAATACCCATACACAAGCAGACCCTTGTCTGACAATATGAGGTCGTTGTTGATGGCCGATATTCGGGTGAAGAATACGGAAATGTCGCTCATATTATGGTTGATCTGGGCGGCGGTGTCCATTTTTACCGGTACAAAGTTGGGTATGAAAATGTTCATACACAACACATAAAAGAACACAGGTCCTGCCATCAGCAAGAGTCCGTTTATGACAATGTCTTTTATCGGTTTTTTTGCATTGAACTGTGTGTAGGCGGGCATTAGGGCCACCAAAGCTACAAGTACAAGCGTTTCCACGCGAATGTAGGTAGCAAAGCCAAAGAGCAGGATAGAGAATGCGAAATCGTTCCTGCGTTGGTGGGTCTGGTATTGCATCAGGAAGTAGAAACCTGCAAAATAGAATATCATGTTGCTATAGTCGTACAGAATGATGTACGAATAAGCGAATGGATCTGGGATGCAAAAAAACAGCAACAGGAGAATGCAGGCGATCAGGCCATGCACGCGCTCCTTAAGAATAGTGTATAGCCACCATACGAAAGGCACGAAAATGGCAGTGAGCCATACGCCGCCGAACGGCGATACAAACAGCTTATATACTACCTGAAGGCACGTAATATAGGGCGATTTGAAATGGTTGTTGGTGGTATGGAGGTCAATACTGAAAACAGAATTGAGCATGGTCTTCTCCCGGACGGTGAACTCGGCCAGCAATTCGCCACCAGCCAGCACGTCGCGCGGGGTAGGAGGGAAGTAATAACACCTGAATGCACTGGTGATAATGAAAGCAAGGAATACAAGCAGGAAGGGTATCTCATACAGTTCAGGTAGGGCAAAGCCACTGAAGTTCGGTTTGCGGAACATCACCACCAATGGAATACTACACAGTGCTGTTATAACTACTATCGCTACTGTAGTGCTGCCGCCGGTTATAGGGATGTGTGCCAGTTGCAGCGCCGCCGGGGCCATTGAAATAAAAAATATACCAACGATCATGGAAAGGCAGATGTTGGCAATAGCGCCTATTTGCAGACGGAACAGACGAACAATGCCACTTCCCGAAAGGAATTGCGCGATGGACAAGAGTAGGAGGCCGGTAAGGTTCATCTGATTTAGTCTATTTTATATTTTTTAAGGTCTGCGAGTATCATGTTGAGTTCATCCTTGCCCGAAATGCGTTTGAGCATCACCTTGCCATGCCCGTCCGGTATGATGACAGCATTGGCTTTTTCCACACCCGGACTATTGGGCCAAACTCCTCTCATGCCGGTGAAGTAATAATAGATAGCCGGTTCCACGGTGGCGAAATCGCGCACGCCTTGTTCCTTCAAAAAGGCATCGGGTGGCAATAAAAGCACGGGACTATCCATTTTCGCCTCTTTGAATATTCTGCCCATTTCGCTGTATATAGCATAGGAGTAGCCGTAGCGGTTGATCTTTCTTTGCTCGACCTCAGTTTGTTTTGACAGTGCAAAAATGTCGAACGACGGGCTGAGGAGGTTGGTATTGAGCCAATTGTTATAGAACGGAATATTGAAATACAATACTATCACCAGTATTGATATCAGCGTTAGGTTTACTTTAAAATGCATCCTGTATGGTTTGGGATAATATGCTTGTAAATATAATAGAATCTCGGAAATTCTAAGGTTTCCGACTATTCGCCTCAATCATGCTCATTTCTTTGGCTTTGGCAAGGAATTCTGAAGCGAAAATGAAGGCATTGAGCCGTTCGTCTTTGCTGAAAATGATGTCGCGGTTACTGCCTTCCCATTGTTTGTGTCCCTGGTACATATACATAATGTAGTCGCCACTTTCCATTACGGTGTTCATGTCGTGGGTATTAATGACGGTGGTGATCTTGTATTCGTGAGTGATCTCTTTGATCAATTTGTCTATCACCAGCGATGTTTGCGGGTCCAGGCCGGAGTTTGGCTCATCGCAGAACAGGTATTTGGGGTTCTGCACAATGGCTCGCGCCAATGCCACCCTCTTTTTCATTCCTCCGCTTATTTCGGCAGGGAATTTTTTGTTGGCGTCTTTCAGGTTCACACGTTCCAGCACTTCGTTCACGCGTTTCAACTTCTCGGCATGAGACGACTTGGTGAACATGTCGAGCGGAAACATTACGTTTTCTTCTACGGTTTTACTGTCAAACAGTGCGCTTCCCTGAAAGAGCATTCCGATCTGTTTGCGCAGTTCTTTCAACTCTTTTTCGTTCATGCGGGTGATGTCTTTACCCTCATACAGCACAGCGCCGGAGTCAACAGGCATCAGCCCGATCATTATCTTCATTAACACCGTCTTGCCGCTTCCGCTGCTTCCGATAATGAGATTGGCGTTCCCGGCTTCCATGCGTGCCGATACGTCGTGAAGCACGACTTTTTCACCGAAGCTTTTTCTGATATTCTTGATCTCTATCATGCAGGCAAGCTGTTTTCTTGATCTAAGCGGTATTTTAGTAAAAGGGTAGTTCTTAGTACTGCAATTTGCTGAATTACTTCGTAAAAATAGATTTAAATTATTGAAACAGGCGACCGGCAGCCACAACAATGCTCAGAACGTGCGCGCGAGGTAGGGGGCGGCAAAGATTATTACCCAATTGCAGCAACAATTTCTTATAATTGTGGCGTTAATGGCAGATAAATTAAATACAGGAAACATCGAGCAGGTGTACAATGTGCGCGAGGATGAGGCGATCTCGTCGGGCGTAGCATTGGTGCTGTGTGTGTTGGTGCAACGCGGTGTGTTTGTTGCCGGTTTCAGCATTACCAAAGAACTGCTGACCATACATTACTCAGAGTATTCATCGACCCGTCCGGTTTGGGAGCTCGATTTTTTTGAGCAGCTCTTTGTAACTGAGCCGTTACTGGCAGTGCGCGAAAAGGTGAAGGGCGTTTTTCTGGCGGGAGACAAAAACCTTGTTGTTCCTGACGAGCTTTATGCCGCGGCGGATGCTGAAGCGTGGTTACGTAAGATCCATTTCGTAGAGCATTCTGATCGTGTCGCAGCTTTCGCCATGGAGAATGATAAAGCCCAATTATTACAGGCCTTTCCGCTGAACATCATAGAGTTGGTGAAGATCAACTTCAAGCGGGCCACTGTACTGCCACTTCAGGAGTATCAACTGGAACATAGCAATACACAGAGCCTGCATTTGCAGTGTTTCATTACCCGTGATCAGGTTTTTGCAACCCTTCACAATTATAGTCAGCTGCTTTGGTATCAGGTCTTCGACTATGCTAGTGCCGAAGATATCGCCTATACTTTCAAAAATCTTTGCAAGGAAAATTATATCGACGCGGCCACACTGCATCTGGCTTGTACCACTGTTTCCGGAAGCGAATATGATGTCATCAATGAGTTGACCCGTTATTTCCCTTCAGTAAAATCAGGCAACGGTCGTGCCATCCAGTCGCGGTGGGACCCGGCTGTGTGCCTTGCCAATCAATTGTTAGCATGCGTATTGTAGGAGGAGAGTTTGGAGGGCGCAGGTTCAATCCGCCGACTAAAATACCCGCCCGGCCCACTACCGAGGTGGCCAAGGAAGGCCTGTTCAATATGCTGAACAACAGCCTGGACCTGGAGGGAATGGTGACGCTCGATATTTTCGGGGGTACAGGGTCCATTACCTACGAGCTCGCCTCTCGTGGCGCCTCCGACCTCACTATCGTGGAGCGCGATGGGGTGACGATCGATTTTATCAAAAAAACAGTGAAGGAACTGGGTATTCAGGATAAGGTGCACGTTATCAAGAACGATGTGTTCAAATTTTTGAAGCAGCATACCGGTAAATATGACTTTATTTTTGCCGGCCCGCCGTATGCGCTCGAGACTATTGACGATCTCCCTATCATAGTTTTTGACAAGGAGCTGTTGGCGCCCGGTGGCACATTTGTATTGGAGCATACGCCTCGAAACGATTATCAGAAGCATCCACGGTTCTCGCGTATGAAGAACTACGGTACCACAGTTTTTTCGTTTTTCACTCAACCATCTTAACGAATGGAACGTATTTGTTTGTTTCCCGGCACCTTCGATCCGGTCACTCTGGGTCACGTCGATGTTATTGAAAGGGCGGTATCCATGTTCGATAAACTGATCATAGGCGTGGGTATCAACTCTTCCAAGCAGCCGATGTTTACTTTAGAGCAGCGTACAAAGTGGATCAGTGAGATATTTGCCAATGATCCCCGTGTGGAAGTGACCGGTTACGAGGGGCTAACCGTTGATTTCTGCCGCAAAGTAAACGCGCATTACATTCTCAGAGGTATCAGATACATTGCCGATTTTGAGTACGAAAAGGCCATTGCCGATATGAACCGCATGCTGGCTCCGGATATTGAAACGGTGTTCCTTACATGCTCTCCATTATACTCAACTATATCATCCACCCTTGTGCGCGACGTGATCCGCAACGGCGGTAATGGGGGCATGTTCCTGCCTAAGGAGGTGAAATACTGATGAATTAGCGCGCAATCACAACTCCGTCAACCACATACATCATCGATTGATCGTAGTTGTTTTTTACGTGCAGCGGCACACTTTGAATGGTACTTCTGTTGTTTGTTATCACCCTTACAATTTCTTCAGTTCTCGAATAGGGCATAATGTCAAGATCCTGACGACTTAGGAAATAATTGTGTGGAACGGCTTCAAGTTTCACTTCAGAGCTAATGCACTCAAAATGTTGGAGTGTTGAATAGGGGGCGTCTAAATTCACCGGCACACCGTCTATTACGTAAATTCCACGTTCTTCATGCGACGAGAATGGTTCGTTAGGTCCGAATGCTGCCGCAAATGAAAACTCCTCAATGCAGTTTATGCACCAGTAAATTGGGTTTTTTCTAAGTAAATTCCATTTCGTTAGTTCAGTAAAATAACCAAGACGAGGGTTGTCTGCAATCAGGGGTGGCTGGTACGATTGGTGTGTCGTCATCGATGATCCGCTTTGTGCTTGAGAGAAGGTACTCCATAGTAAGAGGCAAAGCGTCACAATGTTGTGTTTCATCAAGTAAAACTCTAATTGCAAGTTACGAATAATTGTATGAAGAATATCTGAAATAAAAAAAGCGGCTATAATAGCCGCTTTATGTGTTTTACAAAACAGATGGCAATTACCACTCTTTCTTAGCGAACATCGGGCTTACCACAAGGTCTTTGCTGCCTGCAGTGTATTTATAGAATCCTTCGCCCGATTTAGCGCCCAGATATCCTGCCTGAACCATATTAACCAGCAGGGTAGCGGGAGCGTATTTAGGGTTGCCTATGCCGCTATGCAGTACGTTGAGGATAGAAAGGCATGTATCCAGACCAATGAAGTCGGCCAGTTGCAGCGGCCCCATAGGGTGGGCCATGCCCAGCTTCATAATCGTATCGATCTCAGCAACACCGGCCACGCCTTCCTGCAGCGTGATGATGGCCTCGTTGATCATTGGCATCAGTATGCGGTTGGCAACAAAGCCAGGGTAGTCGTTGGCTACACATGGCACCTTGCCCAGCTTCTCTGACATATCATAGATTAGGCGGGTCACTGCAGCAGATGTACCATAGCCGTTTATCACCTCCACCAATTTCATTACCGGTACAGGATTCATAAAGTGCATGCCTATCACCTTATCGGCACGTTTTGTAACCGAAGCGATCTTGGTGATGGAAATAGAAGAAGTATTAGATGCCAGGATACAGTCTGCCGGGCAAAGCGCGTCCAACTGGCGGAAAATGTTCAGTTTCAATTCCACGTTCTCAGTTGCAGCTTCCACCACCAGGTCAGCATTCTTTACAGCCGCTGCCATGTCGGTAAACGTGGCAATACGGCCCAATGCCTGCTGTTTAGCTTCTTCCGTGAGGCCACCTTTAGCAACCTGCCTGTCCATGTTCTTTCCGATAGTAGCGATGGCGCGGTCCAGTGCTTCCTGCTTGATGTCCATCATGCTCACATTAAAGCCGCTCTGCGCAAAAACATGGCAGATACCGTTTCCCATCGTTCCCGAGCCTATTACCGTAACATTAGTTATTGTTGTTTGCATATAATGATATTATTGTTTTATGGGTGGCAAAAGTACACATTGTTCACCAAACGCCAACCCGCCCATATGTTACTCTTCATCGGTGTAGCCCACGCTGTTCGTCACCATGAAGGTCACTTTGTGCTCCTCAACCTTCATTTTTAGCGAATAGTCGAACATCTTGCATAGTGCCTTGCAGATGTAGAGGCCGATTCCCAATCCGTTCAGCGATTCGTCTTTGTGAAACTTGGTGAACGCACTCACATTGCCAAGTGTGAACTGTGGCGCAAACTCGCAATGGTTTTCGGCAATGAAATAGAAGTGATTCCCTTCGGCATGTAGCCTTATTACGGGCGCATGACCGGGTGTGCTGAACTTAATAGTGTTGTCTATGAGCTCGGTAAAGAGCACGCTGGTCAATTCTGTATCGTGTGTCAGTACATCCACACGCTCGATTTCCCTGAACAGCATCATGTCATTATTCTCCAATGCTACATCATAGTAAGACATGATGTCTTTGAGCACAGAATTCAGGTCTGTGCTGAACAGTGTATTCTCATGCACCAGCTTCTGGCCGGTATTCATCATCGAATACAACATCAGGTTTCTGGTGTCCCTGTACATTCTGAAGCTAGAGAAGTATATGTTCCGCATCGTGGTGCGGAAGGTAGCCGCGTCGACAGGTTGTTGTGTGTTGCCGAGGAAGTGTGTTGCGTTCAGTATGCCGTTGAGTGGCGTATAGAAGTCCTGCCTGAAGTTGGTATTCAGGATAGAGATCCAGCTCTTATTGATCTCCTCGCGGTATTTCGATTCTTTTATTGTGCTCAGCTCAATGCGGGAGTTGATCGCATTGATCAGGTCCTTGATAGCGAATGGCTTTGTGAGGTAGTCGTCGGCTCCCATATCCATTCCTTTGCGCACCTCCGTTTTGTCGGCAAATGCCGTAAGGAACACAAAGGGTACTTTATATAGGGTGGGGTGGGCCTTTACTTCCCGCAATATGTCGTAGCCGGATATGTCCGGCATATTGATATCGCACAGTATAAGGTCTATCTCGTCACCGCGATTGTGCAGCAGGTTCAAGCCTTCAGTACCGTTTGCTGCTGTGAGCGCAACAAAGTTATTTACTTCAATAATGAGCTTTATAGACTCTCTGAGTGCCAGCTCATCTTCTATCACCAGTATTATCTTCATTATGATTTGCTTCTTCTTGCTTGGTAAGTATTATTGAGAAGACCGAACCCTTACCCTGTTCGCTCGAAAATGCGATTTTGCCACCGTGCATATTCACTACATATTCCACTATGGTAAGCCCTATACCTGATCCGTGTATCACCCCTGTGTTAGATGCACGGAAGAAGGTGGTAAACAACTTTTCTTTGTCCTCTTCAGGTATGCCGATGCCATGGTCCTCAATGTCGATACGTATTTCTGAATCGGTCTGCGTCAAAGAGAGTGTGGGGGGCTGTTTGCCGGTAGAATACTTGAATGCATTGTTCACCAGGTTCACTATAGCGTGCCGCATCAGCTTAGGGTCAATTCTCTGTTTTATCGACTCCGCAGGCAGCGATATCTCCAGCTTTCTGCCATCGCTGTGAGGTGAGTACAATTCCTTATTGATCTCGTTCAGGTAGAAATTCAGGTTCACCATTTGCGGCGCGTACTCAATTTTACCGTTCTCAATACGGCTTATCATCAACAGCTGGTTCAGTGTTTCGGTCATGTGCGTCACTTCTTTCGCCATACGAGAGAGCATCTCATCGTCTTTTATCTGCATCGCTTTCTCCGGTGGTAGTGTTTTGGCCAGCTGCAGTATCTCTACATTCGCCTGGATGATGGCAAGCGGTGTTCGCAGTTCGTGCGAGGTGATCCGGATGAACTGAGACTTAGAGTTGTTCAGCTCACGCTCTTTCTCGATTATCTGGTTCAGGTTCTGTTCTTTATTTACCCGCTCTGTTACGTCTGTTATCTTGCCGATGTACAGGTTAGTGTCAGATGCCAGGGCTTTCATGAAGGAGATCTCCAGATATTTTTTTGTACCCGATCGGGTGATTGACACATGGCCGGCCTGAATGTCCTCAGTGCCTATTAGAGAGTCCAACAGGCCGTGTATTATCCGTTTCTCATTATCGCCCAAAAGGTCTTTCAGGTTCAGGCTTGGCGCAGTCGGGTCGGCCTGCACGTCAAGAATTCTTGCAAACGACGGGTTAAAGAAAGTAAGTTTCAGGTCTTTATCGCAGGTGAAAATTCCGTCGCTGGTAAAGTTCAAAAGGTCTCGAACCCGCTTCTCTTGCAGCTCTGCTTGTTTTTCGTTGTTTACTTGTTTAGTTATGTCTATTCCGTAGGAAATGATCTCATCAATTTCTCCTTGCTGATTTAGAAATGGTGCTATCACCCTCAGCATATATTTCAGAGAACCGTCAGGGTTGCCGTATACATCAATGGTAGATTTGCTCGTTTTTGTTTCCACTACTTCATTACATATCTTTTCCCGTCCTGCAGCAAATTCAGGGTCTACATCGCGGAATTTGAAGTAGTCGTACATGGTTTTGCCGATGAGCCACTCCCTCACTTCATCGTTTCTTACTGCGGCTTTATTTACAAATTTGTACCGGTAGTCAGGTGTCAGAATAACTATGTCGGATGGTAGTTCGTGTAAGATCCTCTGATAGTATTCTTTTTGCTCCATCAGTTTCCTACTGGCTTCAATCGTTTCTGTAATGTCGTCATATACCCACAGAAATCCCGACTCTTCATTACCGGCTATCACCGGAATGAACTGTCGTTTGTATGTCCTGCCATGTCTGTCTTTGAGCAGATCGTTAGTCGAAGGTTTCTTGATTCGGACTAATTCCTTCACGCGTTCCACTTCTGTATCCGGTTGATCAAAGAAATACTTGAACTCGTTCAGCAGGGGCATCGATTTCTTGCCCACTATTTCACCACTAAGACCTGCATTGGTCAGAATGCTTCGGAACGTCTCGTTGGCGAAAAGTACGGTCTGGTCACGGTCTTCAAAAAGGATCGCCTGATTGAAGTTGTTCATCAGCGACGTAAGGCGTGCTTCAGACGTACGTAGTTGTTGTTCCAACGTTTTCCTGTCGGTGATGTCCTTGTACTTCCAAAGGTGACCGTAATATTCATTGTTTACGTAGATGGGTATGTAGTCGCGTTCCAGAATGCGGCCGTCCGCCATGTACATGATTTCGTCAAATACGGCCTTCCTTTCGGCCAGTAATTCATCTATTCGCGCTGCAAATCTTGTTTCGGGTGTAAACAGATAGGCAAGGTCATTTGCCAGGTTCGCACAATTGTATCCGATCAGTTGCTCGGCGGGGTAGGGTATCGGGAAGATATCGTACACTCCATTGCTTATCAGAGTGAGCTCCCTGTTCTCATTTTCGAGGATGATGCCATAGTTGATCGTTTTCAGAAGGGCTTCCATTCTCGATGCTGCCTTTTGCAGCTCTATGTCCTTTTCCTTCTCTTTGTTGATGTCGGCGAGAGTGCCGAAATAGAGTATCGGCACTCCATCATCGTCAAACTCCATCACCTTCCCTCGTATTTTGTAGTAAAGGTATTTGCCCTCCTTATTCTGCAATCTGCAGTCAAACGAGAACGATGGATCGCTGGCTGTTAGTGCAGGGATTATTTCTTTGCTGTAACGTCGGTAGTCGTCGGGATGCATTTTGTGGACCAGGTCATTGAAGCTGATCTCGTCTTCGTCTTCCATGCCAATCATTTCCCTGAACTTCAGCGATGTTTTCATGCTGTTGTTCTCGACATCAAAGGCCCATACCTCATCGCCCGACGAGTTGATCGCGAACTTCCACATATCTATGCTATGCCGATATGCGTCTTCGTTCATCTTGTACTCGGTAATGTCTTCGAAGGTGTAATATCGGCCGGTGATGTTCCCTTTCTCGTCAACAATAGGCTGCACCGTTGTTCTGAACCAGTACATATTGCCTCGTCTGTTGTAGCCTATATTGTCAAATGAGAAAGCCTTTTTCTTCTTCACCATATCATCCACGTAGCTCGATGGGATATGTGTAGATGCCTGCCCGTACACCACGTCTCTTGGGCGTTTGCCCAGTATCTCTTTCAGGTGGTAGCCCGTAGATATTTCAAAGTCCTTGCTTACCCATTCTATAGCACCTGCGGCATCTGTGATGGCCATCCCTTTTATATTGTTCGTGGCTATCCGTTCGTCTTTCTTTGGGCGATCGTTTGTGTTATTATCGTTATCAGCAGCGCTGTCCCGCACAGTATGCAGCGCGCTTCTGGCACTGCTGGTAGGCAATAAATTTTCGCCTGACGAATCTGTTTTGTATGCGTTGAAGGTGGGTGTACTCAGAAAGACGATGCCGCCGGTGTCTTCAAGGTACAGCATGTCGCCCTGAAGAACGAAGGGGCTTTCGTCTTCAATTTTGGGTTCCATTACCAGTTGGTAATTTCGGCCGTTCAGTTCCTGGAAAGGGGTATGCAGCAAGCCATCGGGCTTTACTCCAAATACGTCAGTAAGGTTACTGCCAATGGGTAGTGTGATGATCTTTGATAAATGCTCACCATAAGACAGAATCTTCTGGTTGGCGTCTATATGAATGTAAAATGGGAATAGCCTGTTTATTTGTTCTTTAGTGAGTAGGAATTGGTTGGACATGGCGTTGTGGCTTTTAATATTCCTTTGTAATTGTTACAGTGTCATACTATCATATCTCCTGCAGCACTCGTTCCATCAGAAAAGGTTTTTCGTAGTATCCTGTCACCCAGTCTGTATTCAGTCCACGGCTGGTAGCGTTGCCGTAAAATTCAGCGCGCGGCGAGCAGGAGGTGATATAGATATCGGCCGGTTTCTGTGTATGTTTTGCTTGAAGCGATTCAAGGAAATCATAACCGTCCATTTTCGGCATGTTGAGGTCCAGAAACACCACAGATACATCGCCATGCATTGTCAATGCATCTATGCCGGCGCTGCCATTTTCTGCCTCCAGAACGTCGAAAGACGTGTCCAGATACAGTCTCATCATCATCCTGCTTATTGCATCATCGTCAACTATCAGTACTTTTCGTCTGGTTTCCTGCATCGTTTTTGAACGCGTCTTTTCGCTTGTTTACATTGGTTCCTTTAATGCGCGTTTTACGCATATCGAGTAGTGCGCTGCAACGCTGTTGTGTTGCACGGTGGTAGGTTAGTCCAGATATAGGCTGATCAATTCTGCTTTCGATTTCACGTCCATCTTGTAATAGATGTTCTTCAGGTGAAAGTTCACCGTGTGAAATGATATGTTCAGGTCCTGAGCCATTTCTTTGTAGGTCAATCCCTTCTTCACCAGCTCAATGATCTTTTGCTCCATCGGGGTAAGGTCCTCTTCGGTTCTCAGGAATTTCTTGCCCGATGAATGCTGCATCATGGTCATCAGCTTCGTAAGCGATTCCGGATCCAGAAAGCTGCCGGTACTTTCCACATTGGCAATGGCCTGCTCCAGTTTTGCGGCAGAGAATGGTTTGTATACATAGCCGTTTGCTCCGTTCTCAATAGCCTTCATGATAAACGTGCTGTCATATTCGCCGGTAATAATGATGACGTCTGCCCCTGTGAACATTCGTTTGATGTTCTGGATCACGTTCACGCCCTTCACGTCATCGAGGTGTATGTCCAGCAAGACAACCTTCGGTGGTTTTATGCGTCCCACATTGTCTGTAAGTTCTTTAAAGCTGCCATAGGAAAATGCTACTTCCTGACCTCTGATCAGTTTCACATAGTTTTCAAGCGTCTGGCGCAGATTAATGTCGTTTTCTAAGATTCCGATAGTAAACACTGTGATATATAATTTTATGCAAAGTTACTCAAACAGCAACTATGAGTAGCTACTAATATTAGTGGTTATTGCGGTGTTTTATACTGTTTTTCGTTGGTATTCACCGCAGAATATCCTCAACATTACGACGGATGTTCTCTCCGATCTTTTTCATGGGTAGGTCGTTTTCATCGTTGCCAAAAGGATCTTCTATCTCCTCGGCTATCATCTCCAGGCTCGCAAGCACATAGAATACCAGTGCCACAACCGGAATCAGCAAGTAATGTAGTGTGAATACCAGACCAATAGGTAGCGTCAGCGTATATACGAAGATGAACTTCTTGATGAAAACACTGTAGGAGTAGGGGATAGGCGTATTCTTTATTCGCTCGCACGCACCACATATGTCAAGGAACGATTGCAACTCGGCGTTCAGCGTTATTAGTTGGTCGCCGGTTATTGATCCTTCTTTATACAACAGGTTCACCTTAGTGAACATCAGCGACGCTATTTGGTTAGGTACATGTTTGCTTTGGTCAAAGTCCGGTATCTCTGGGTGTGGTTCTGTGTCCAGTTCCAGGCGCGTCTTCTCTGCCTGCAGGTGTTGTTGCAGTGCTACCGCAAACATTGGTATCAGCTTCATAAAGAATGAGCGATCTTTTACATTAGCCCTTGGTAGTATCGCATTCATCTTCACTGCAAGGTTGCGGCTGTTGTTTACCAGTGCGCCCCATAGCTTGCGCCCTTCCCACCAGCGGTCATAGGCTGTATTGGTCCTGAACACTAGTAGCATTGATATCACAAAGCTCAGTAGTGTCTGCAATATGCCGAAGTGTTTTACCGGAGTGTTCTCGGGCAGATGCAGGAACGTTGTCTCTGCATAGATCACAACTCCTGTATAGATGCATACTGCTATTATCTTTGGAGCCAGCTGGCGCAGCGTGTCTGAGCGCTTCATCATGAAGATGTTTGCCAGCCACGCTTTTGAGTTGTAGTTGATCATATAGTGTTGGTGCAAAGAAATACAAACTCAGTTGTTTCTAAAATAAATCTGAAAATGATTTTGCCAAGTGGAAAAGGCGTTCTATCTTTGCGCTCCCTTAGCGATAAGGGGAACGGAATAAGCGAAGATCTTTAGTTGAGTGTAACGGTTGATTTTGAAAGGGAGTAGCGGTAACGGATAGTGAAAATAAATTTTCAAAAACAATTTGGTGGTTTGAAAATGCTTCTCTACCTTTGCACTCCCTTACCGAAAC
>JACCEA010614601.1_pt1 | contig 29408 bp, 33 predicted proteins | sample 7449851 | NCBI WGS metagenome assembly JACCEA01 (sample SAMN15323453, study PRJNA562643) | freshwater metagenome | isolation source: river surface water | place: USA:Blue River Watershed | collected 2017-08-18
CTGTAGTGCCGATTTATGATCCATCTGTCATTTCTAATCTTGATTTTATACTATATTCATTTCCTTAAATTGAAATTAATATAATAAAATGTAAATGCTTATATATTTGTTAACAGTTAGAAGCCTTCTTTTTGATATTATTCAAAAAATTATAACAAGAATCTATATAATTACAATATTGTGAACAAGCATCAAAAGTTTTGTCATGAATTCCACTATAAAGTTGTTTTTCAGTATATTCAGAAAATGTAAAGATGTTTATATTATAATTAAGACTTTTACATATATCTTTCATACTTTTAATCATGGAAGAAATATACTCTTCTTCTTTCATATCTAAATCAATTTTATAATCAGTTTTTTGAGTGTATATTTGAATATTCATTTTCTTATTTAATTATTATATATTTTAATATTTTAAATTGATAGTTTTAGAATAAAATATACAAATTTACAATTCTTTAAGTTCTGGAATTGATTTGTGCTTAATACCATATCCAAGATGATTAAGATAAGTAGCAACGAGTGGAGCATTATAATCATTTAGTTCAGTTAAAGTAGGGACATTTGATTGTCTCAAAACTTGCCTTAATTTATCAACGTCATTATCAAAATGGTCCAAAATATCGTGTAATTTAATATCTCTGGTGTCTAGCATAACATCGGTCGAAGGTTCGATAAGTCTTAACTTAGACTCAAATAATTCGATTACTTTCAATCCCAAAAGAATAGCACACATAATAAGAGATACAAGCAATGCTGGTACCAATTTACCATTCATTGCATAATATACATAGAAAATTATTGAAAAATGACCTAAAGGTGTTTGGATGTGTTTGTATATAGCTGAGTCTTTCATTTGTTCACTATCACTGATAGTCATCAAGATAAACAAATATATAAATACAATTTGAGCAGGCCCGCTCTTTAATCCAGAATCCAATAATGACAACAATTTCTTTGATTGTTCTAACAATAACATTTTATTTATTAATTAATATAGAAAAAAATAAAATATTTTAACACAGACAAGATTTATACACAAAATAACTTCCAGTATAATCATCCGACCAATTGAATTTCTTTACCAATTGTTCGAAAGAAAAATGATATATTTCTGTCTTAAAGATTTCATCGTTTATTTTAACACATTTTCTATATCCAAATTTTTGCATTATACTAGAATGTCTATTAAAATTATTTGTTGTAATATATTCATTTTTATACAAATCGAATAGATATTTTAAAGCAGAATTTTCATCTTTTATCTTTAAATGCACATCATATTCCAAATAATCTGCGTAATCATGCAATTTTACTATTTCATAATAAATTTGAGATTCCATTTTAATTATTTATTAATACAGAAAAAAATAAAATATTTAATTCTTTGATATAATTTTGGATTTATATGCAAAATAGTTTTGAGTATATTGATCTGTCCAATTAAATTTCTTAACTAATTGTTCAAAAGAAAAATGATATATTTGTGTCTTAAAGACTTCATCATTTATTTTAACACATTTTCTATATCCAAAATGCCGCATTATACGTGAATGATGATTAAAATTGTTTGTTGTAATATATTCATTTTTATACAAATCGAATAGATATTTTAAAGCAGAATTTTCATCTTTTAAAGTTAAGTATACAAAATATTCCAAACAATCTCGATAATCATCCAATTTTACTATTTCATAATAAATTTCAGATTCCATTTTATTATTATTTATTGTATTTAATTTTTTAAATGCATTTTTTGATTTCATTATTGCAACTATTTGCTCTTTTATTATAATAACACTTAACAACTTCTTCGAACGACGGGCTTTCTTTAGTTTTAAATGGTAATTTTATATTATTCTTTTCGATTTCTTTTTCTTGTTTAAGTAATTTTTTATTTACTTTATCTTTTAATAAATATAACCAATATGCTAGTCTTATTTTACTAGACATAAATTTTTCTATAGGATTTTCTTTATAAAATTTATAATAACTATTCCTACAAATACTACAAGGCAATGTATATCTTAAGCCATAAAATGTATATTTGAAATATTTTTGTATTTTTTTATGTTCTTTATCTTTAGGGTCTATTTTGTTAGGATATGCTCCTAGTATCATTGTGAATAAAACATACCAATAACAAGGACCAAATTCCTTTGTTTTAAAAGCTTTAATGTCATTTGCTAATGTTTTAGCATTGCTATTCATTTTATATGAAAAACTCTTATTATTAACAAAATAAAAAAATTAATGTATCTGAAATTTTTCTGGATGTTGTTTGATGTAATTGAAAATTGATTGTTTATTATTCTCTAAAATATTAAAATTTTTTGATATAGTAGCAGTTGATACATTTAACAATTCACTTATTTGCTGAACATTAATTTCCATTTTTAATTCTTTCACTAAAAAATAAAATGAACACCCTATGATAGTTTGAGGCGTATATGATTTTAAAAAATTCAATTCTATAACAGTTTTTATTATTTTTTTCAATAAAATCAATTGATTATATTCTATATACTTACTCAATCCGTCACATTGTTTATAGATAGAATCATTATTATTATTAATATATTTTTGGAATTCGATTGATAATTTATGAATCATTGTTGTAATTTGATAAGCAGTAATTTTGAAACATTCGGCAATTTCATCAATAGATTTGAATATATTTTCTTCTTGGCATATAAAATACGTTAATGCTGCAAGAGTTGCTAAACGAGTATCTGCTCTGTATATTTTTTTAAGACTCATATATTCATTAGATATTCTATTTATCAAATTATCAGGAATCAAAGTATGTAGGTGTTCGTATACTATTTTTCTGACATTATGTGTTTTATTAAGTGTACTATTACTTTGTGAATACAGGTTCATTCTATTGAGAGAATTGTACAGATTTATAAATTTGTAGGAATTTTTACTAGAAATATAAGTTTTAAAAACATCTTTTCCAAAACAATCTTTTATGGGAACTTGGCATCTGGTATTATCAACACCATTTTCTTTATCATCTATATAATTACTCCATTCAGCACCAGAATCTACATTATCTATATCAAAAACGAAACCGCATGAAAGACAACAAATATACCCTTCTGTATTGGTGTATACACAATTTTTTTCCAATTGTTGAGCATAATTAAAAGAGCACATGCATTTTTTTCCTTTTGTTTCTTTTTCAATTTGTTTTTCTACTTTATTTTGATATTCTTCTAAAAATGAATCGAATGCTTTGAAAGAATCGTTTATAATATAATCTGGTATATCGCAATTCATAAGGTATTTGATATTAAATTTTAACACAATGTAAAAAAAAATAAATTATTTTTTTATTTTTAAAAAGTAAGAATGGAAGAAGAAGGTTATACAACACTTGAAGAATTAGAGTATCAAGACAATTCTGATAATATTAGTATAGTGTCTGAAAAATCTATCCAAGAAGAAAAGAAGAAAAAAAAGAAAACAAAGACTAGAGAAAATGAAAAAGAACAACAAACATATAATTATAAATTATATATAAACACATTTATAGTACTAGTACTACTATTAATTAATAGCAATCCTAGAATTATAAGATATATATTTAGTAATGTATATGAAGTAATACCTTATTATTATTTATCAGGTAGTATATCTGTGCTTTTAACACTAATTTATTATATCATCAATCGATTTTTATTGTAGTAGAAAATTATGTTTATTTTTTTATTTGACAACATGTAAGAAATAAACATTATTTATATATAAATGCCAGCATCATTGATTCAACTTTATGGGAAAACAAAGCATAATAAATTTTTAATATCAGGAAGACCTGATATGTCTTTGATGAAACAAATTTATATTAAACATAATAATATAGCTTTAGAATATATAGATATTAAAGCAGATGGGAATGTATCTTTTGGAAATAAATTATCATTTACTGTTCCAAAATTTGGACAATACGTTAACAAAATGTTTTTGTATGTAAAATTACCACAATTGAGTAATAATATACCTTCAGGGAGTACATATTTAGGTTGGACAAATTCTGTTGGACATGCGATGATTGACAAAATCGAATTATTAATAGGAGAGTTTATATTTGATACACAAGACGGGTTGTATATGGAGTTAATGGATGAAATAAATATAGATAATAAAAACACAGGATATAATAATTTAATTGGTAAACATACATCAAATGTATCATTAGAAAAATCTGGAGAAATAGAACAAAGATTGTACGTTCCATTAAAATTTTGGTTTAATGAAAATATACAATCAGCATTGCCATTATTTCAATTGTTTCATCACTCTTTAAAAATAAATGTATATTTTAAGAATTTTCAAGACCTAGTTATATATGACGGCCCTACCCAACCAGATCCAGTAGATATATTAGATTGTAAATTGGGAGTAGAGTATATTTTTATAGAAGAACAAGAAGTAAATATGATACTTAATAATCAACCAAAAACTGAATTTGTTATAAAACAGATACAAATATTAAACAATAAAAGTATTCTTAACCAGAATGATACAACTACAATTTCTTTAAAAGAGCTTAATCATCCAGTAACGCAATTAGTTTTAGCATTTAGAGAATTAGAAGCAGATAATAATAATGATTATTTTAATTTTAATAAAATACAGACACTACCAAATGAACAATTACTTCCTTTAGTAAAAGATATAAAATTGTTAATAAATGGAAACGAGCGTTATAAACAATTTAATGAAAGTTTTTATAGAACAGTCATGCCTTATGTATCGCATTCAACGATAAGTAATAAATTTATATACATATTACCATTTTCTAAAGACCCAGAGAATTATTTAGAATATTCCGGAGCTTTAAATTTTAGTGGAATAGATGATTGTTCTCTTATTATAACAATGAGTGATAGTATAAACCAATGCAAACCTTATATATATTGCATGAATTATAATTTCATAAAAATAGAGAATGGATACATTTCTATAATGTTTAATAGTTAAATCTATTTAAAAATACATTTTGGGTTATAATTAACAAGCAAATCTGAATTGTTTTTCAAATTACAGATATTTTCCCATTCTTCTTTTAAAACAGGCATTACATTATCAAACCACACTTTACTTCTTTTAATAGGTGTCAGAGCATAATTTACCAATTTCCAATATATAACTTTCTCGTTGTCTTTTAAAGATTTTACTTCATTTTGGATTTTAATAACATCTCCAATTGTATTTTTATCTAAATATCTATAACTATTTTCTTTAGTAGTATCTTGAATAATGATTCCCTTGTAATAAATAGTATGATCTTCTAAAGTATCATTCAGAAATTCTTCAAATGAAATACATTCGATAAATTCGCATTCAAAAAAATCACATACTTCTAAATCACATACTTCTAATTGTATCTGACATTGTATCCAGTAATAAAATGGTGGAATTCCGTTAATCTTTCTTCTAAAAGGGCATTTAATTTCCAACATTTTTCCTTCAGGTGTGATCCCATCAGGAGAAGCACCAAGCCAAGAAATTGTCGGATGTACTATTAATCCAAATTCTATAACATCCATTCCATTATTTAATAAACTATATAATTGAGTGGCGATTGGTTCGTATTTTTGCCCCCACAATGTTGCTACATTTCCAGTAAAAGTTCCTTGTACATGACCAGATTTTTCTTTGATATATTGATTTTTATCACTATATGGATTGCAGGGTTTACCATTGATATTGAATGTATCTTGTAAATTGAATTCGTCAACGTATTCTCTAGAAGTAGGTTCATCTCTAATAAGTAGAGTTGAAATCGAACTAGCAGTTAATAATGTTTGTCTCTTTGCATACCATTCGTCAGTTCTTTGTTCATATTGTTTTATATTTTTTAATTTTTCTACTTGAGAATTCATCTGATTTAATTTAAAATTAATTTTTAAATTTTAAATTGAATTTTTATTTAAATGATTTATTTATCAAATTAATTAAGTATTTTGTATTATCATCTACATTCGCAGGTTCCTGATATTCTATAGCCTGTAAGTTATTATTCCTTCTACTTGTAGATTCTAGTATATTTTTTTCAATATTCTTGAAACGCTGATTCGTAATATCAGATTTCATGTTTTTTATCAATTTCATTTCTATCAATTGTTGATTATACTTTTTAATATCTATTTCTTTTTCAGATTTAGCATCACCATCTATAAGATTATGTACTACCTTGTTAATAGCTTCTGCATTTTTTCTAGGAATAGGTTCCTGTTTTGCAGGTAAATGTGGAATTTCCATTTTTTGTCTTTTCAGTTCCTGAGATTCTATTTTGAAAAATTCATTTTTATGGTATTTATTGGCTTGTTTAATAGACTCTGAAGATTTACCTGAAATATCCCTTCCATACAATAAAATATTATTATTATTGGTATAGATTTTTTTAGTTTCTTCGATAATACCTTTATATTTCAAAGAGTCTTTTGAAGAAACATTACCTTCAATTATATTATCAAAATTTGAGATAACATACTGAATTTCTAAATATGCTTTTGTATCTGTTTTCTTTAAATTATTAGAATCGGATACTTGTTTATATTGATCTGATATAAGTCTCTTTAATTTATCATGAGTATACTTTTTATAAGAATCCTGTTTTGTTGATAATTTTACTTTTGATAAAGATTGATGCAAAGCTATATCATTTATAGCGCTTGAAATCTCCTTTCTACAGTATTCAGAATAATTATTGTACACGTTTAAAATACTTTTTTGTAATGACAATGTTATATCATTATTTTGTAAAAATTCTTTCTCATCTTGTATTTCTAATCTGGAATTCATATATTTATTCAAAAATATTTTACCAGTTTCGTTATCCAATTTTGATTTATTATCTATTTTTGCGTAATCTTTAGAAGTATTTAATAAGTTATACAAAAATTTTAAATTACCGACTAAATCTTTATTGTTTATTATTTTATCGACTCCTTTATTATCACCGTTGCTTTTATTTATTTTGTCTTGGATAATATAATCATGAAAATCTATTTTATAAGTTTGGGAAAATAATTTGTTATATTCAAGATATACTCCAAGTATTTGAGAATGCAATAAATTGATATTATCTCTGTAAATGATGTCTTGAACTTCTAGAAATGTAGGATTATTTAATCCTTTAATTTGTATTCTTTTTGTCAAATCTTGTTCATTTTCTTTTACAACTTTAAATTTTAAAAGATTTTTTTTCAAATTGACAGGTTTGTATTTTCTTTCTTTGTACAATTCCTGAATTTCTTTTGCAATAGAATCCTGTTTTTTAATAACATAAGGCATCTGTGTACTTTGAAGCATTGTTTCATTCAAAATATAATATTCAGATGATTTTTCTATCAATTGTTGCATGTTTCCTATAAACCCGGATGCTTCTTCTATCATTTTTGAATTTAGAGGAGAATCATTGAAATATTTATTATATTGCAAACTAGCTATATAATAATTTCTACTTGACAAAACTACACCATTTTGTTTCAAAATGTTCATTACATTTATATTATTATAACTTTTTATACCATTATTATTAATAAAGTAATACATATATGTAGAAGAAATTACTTTTAAAATGTTTTCGTCAACTTTTATATAATTTTTAAGACCTTTTGAAATATATTCATTTGGAAATGAATTCGAATTATTACCTTTTACGAATTCTATATGAGTCTTATTTTTAAGGTTAAGGTATTGTTCTTTTGAATATATTTTGTGTTTAGTATCATTTATAAGATTTAAGATTTCGTCAGAATGCGTGTAGTAAAAATTAAGAGGATGTCCTGTTATTTCATAACCCAGACTTTGGCATATATCTTCCAGATTCTGTTTGATCATTTTTATATATTGTCTGTCTTGAGCATTGTAATTTGTATTTAAATAATTGATGTCCTGATTTTCATTTTTAATAACATAAGCTTCGTTATATCCTCTTAAATATTCTTGTTTATCATCAGAACTCCTTTTTCTTTTAGAAGCCTGTTTGCTAACTTCACCTTGGACAGTTTCTAAATATAAATCTATATTATCTACTCCTTCATCATTATCCATGACGTCTTTTTCTAAAGGCGAATCTTCTATAGAATTGTATACAATCTGGTCTTCTATATTAGTATAATTTCTAGGTACGTCTTGAATAAATAAATCTTCAGGAGAATGTTCAGAAATATATTTAGTATATTCTATAGGAACATTTACATATTTTCCATTAGCTTCTATCAAAATAGAATAGACTCTTTTAAAGGCGTTGACGTTAACTATATAACCAGTATACCCTTTATGGGGGCCTGCTAAAATTTTCACTTCTTCAATTTTCTTCATTAAATTATTATTATTATTTAATGAAGAAAAAAATAAACTATTCTAATTTTTTAGAATACACCAATTTTGCAGTATTAATATCGTGAGACATTATATAAGCATCTTTTTGCATTTCTCTATAAGAATGTACTACAGGATATTTTTCGCTTAAATATACTTTTCTTAAAATTGTTGTTGATATTTTTTTTGGATAAAAAATTTTATTTAAATATTTAGTTAGTAGATTTTTACTCATAGGTTCGTTATGGTTTGTTATTTTAATTAGCAAATATTTTGAAGACACGCCTGCGTTTTTTCTAATATTCAACCATTCTTCTAAAATTTTTGTTAAATCGTCTGACAATATGATAACTTTCTTACCATAAGTTTTACTAGTTTTGTAATCGCACAATATCATTTCTTTTTTATTTAATATTATTCTATTACAATTGTCATTTTTTGAAGAATCAGATTTCATTAATAACATTTCACCTGCATAATCATTTCTCAAAGGAGGTAATAAGGTATATAAATTCAATATCAAGTATTGTTGAAATATATCTATTATCAAATCCGAATCTTTATTTCCATCTATCAATTCTCTTAATGAATTTATTTTAGTCTGTATTTCAGATATACTAATCCAATTTTCTTTTTCTTTAGAATTCATATTATTATCATAATATATATCCAATTGTTTTTGTGCTAGTTTTTTATGATATTCTGAATATGATTCTATTATATTTTTATCAAATTTACCGGTTTTTAATATAACTAATATAGAAGTCATGTAATTTTTCTTGGTTGCTAGAGAAAAATCGCTTTTATTGTCTAAAAAATCTATTATACTTTCATGATCGTTTAGATATTTTATATTAAACTTTTTCATATTCAAATATTCCGATAATTTTCTTATATTCACTATGTAATTTTCTACAGAAGATTCTTTCAAATCTGGTTTTACTTTAAGAATTTTATTTTTTAATTTGATATCAGCACTCATTTGTACTTTATATTTAAAGAATAAAATTTATTTGGAAAATTTTTTGTTTTTGAAGTATTTATTTATTATTTGCTCTTTTATCAAAACAATCTCGTTTTTTCTAATAACGAGATTATCCTTATTTTCTATCTCTATAGGGACTGTTTTATCAATCACTTGAAGATTTCCATTTATTAACTCATTTGCTATTTTTTGTATGAAGAATATAAAGTCAGATTCCTTTATATTTAGTTTGTTTTTAGCATTACAGAAATACCTTGGACAGTCTTTGCGATTTAAATCTAATTCTAAAGGAATTTCGGAATAACCTGATACTTTATTTATAAATTCTTCAGACATCCTTATTAACAAATTTTGTATCGACCTTGATTTTACAAATACGCTGTCAAATTTTGTATTTAATATCCCTAAAACTTCTTTTCGATGTTCAGAATTTACATTTTCAGATATAATAAATCTAAGTCTCTGATATAATTCTGAAATATAATTATGTTGAATTATATATTCTATTCTGTCGTCAATTTGTTGTTTGGTATCTATGAGATTGTAAAATATATTTTCGTACACAGTTTTAAGTTTAGAAGACTTTTTTAAAGAACTAACTGTTTGTATTACTGGTGCATTTAGTCCATTTTTTAATTTATAACCTATCATTACATTAGAAGCAGGTTCAAAAATTCTAGCATCTATAGAATATACACTTTTTAGATTTGGATATTTGTTTATAAAATTCAAATTTTTATGATATTGTTCTGAAGGTTTCAGAATAAATTTTTTTATATTTTCTATCTTTGAACACTTTATATTTATTAAAGAAGCAGAAGGTATTACAGGAATTAACCCGTAATTTTTATAATATAAATATATCACTTTTGAATGATTATTTACTATTTGATATAAAGGATTTTCATTGTCGGTGTTGTACATTAATTGTTTGATATTTAATAATATATTTCTAGAAGGCAAAAATCCAGATAAATTCTTTATATTGTTTATTATCTGGTCTTTAGAATCAAAATGAAATTCTTCATTATTTTTAATGATGCCTTCGTATGAATTTTTATACAATAAAATTATATAATATTTGTACTTATCATTTGATATACAAGTATCTATTTTATCAGAACTTATAATTACTACATTTATTTTTAATATAGAACACGCAGATTCTAAAATAAAAGAATGATTAAGCGGAATTAAAGACATAGAGTTGTATTTTAATATATTTTTATAAGAATTATATGACATATTTTGTGCTACATTACCGTTATCTTCTATTTTATATAGTGATTCTGATATATCATCTATTTTGAATGTCTTTTTTGTTAAAATGTTAATTATATTTATAAAAGAATGATAATTCTGATAATTTCCTAACCTTAATAATTTATCCATTTTTAGATTAGAATATTTTATAGGAATAGTCCCGAGCCTACCATAATCTAAAACTTTGTTTGTTTTTATTATATACCTTTTACTTAACATTCCTTGTAATTCGGAGTAGTCTGGTTTGAAATTTTTTGTAGAAGAAAAGAATCTTTTGTATATATCTTTATTTTCTTGTGATTTTTTGAAACAACAAAGTGTGTTATCAACAGTAACTCCAAGATAAGGATAATCCTTTTTAGGACAAGTATAGTTTTTATCATTATACACTTTAACATTTTGATGTTTAGATAAAGAACCTTTTGATACAATAATAGGTTGTCTTATTCTTTGACATGAAACAGCATTTACATTCAGACCTTCTTTTCTTAATTTTTTAATATTAACTACACTTTTTTGCTTTATTGATTTAATTATTTTTTCATTTGATTTGAAATAATTTGCAGAATTAGATTTTCCAGTCAATGTCGCATCAAAGAAAATTCTGCCTATTTTAGACTGTAAAGTGTTTATCATTGAAAAATCTGTTATATTTTGTATAACAGTTGAATAATTGATTACCCCATCCAATTCGAGTTGATTTATAGAAATAAAATACATGTCCTTGTATTTTAATTTTAATAACACCATTTTATCTTGATTTTTTGAAGGTATTAGTGTAAAATCTGGGTGTTTTTGAAATGACAATATAAGTTTGTACAATTCTATATTCATATTTATATAGAAATGATAGTTAAATCTATACATGTAAACAGGGTTATCTGGTATATTATAATATTTACCAAGTTCTGAATATAGAAACCCCATTTTATTTGTAATATAACTTAGAATTTCTTCAGAAACTGTATTGTCTTCTATTTTACTATTAATAATTATACTTAATATCCCATTTTCATATAAATTACAATGATAAAATTTACCATTTATTTTATATTTAAAATTAAGTCCTTTACTTGCCTTTAAGTTAGAACTTTTATTTACAATCCAACTTTTTATAAGAGTTTTATCAGAAAAATCCGAGTATAACTTTAAATAAGGTATTTGGTCATTTATAAGATAAATATATGGTATATTTTCAGATAATTCCATTTTTTTGAAAAGTTTTAATAAGTTTACATTTTTATTTTTAGTGTCTTCAAATAAATGAATATTTATGACGCATGATAAAATGTTGTATTTATACTGTCCTTTTTCATTAAGATAAAAAATTTTAGAAAGATTGTCTTTAGATTTATCAAATTTGCCAACAGATACATAATAAGAATTTAGAGTTTCTTGACTTTTTATATATTCAGATTTTATATCTATTAAAAACTCTGATAAACTATTTTGAAGAATTAACCCTATTATATATTGAACATTTATTAAAAAGACATTTTCAGAAATATCTGGATTATTCTTTTTTATAAATAAATATAAGTTTTTAATAAAAGGATCATCTATAGAAATAAAAGTATTGAAATTTATTCCAAAGTTGAACAGATTTTTATATATATCATCATATGAACTATAAATATTGATAACTTCTTTATTTTTCTCTGATATAATTATATTTTCAGTGTAATATCGGAATAAATTTTCCTCATCGTCGCTTTTTATTGATAAAAAAATCTTATTTTTAATGTCCAAATCAGAGTCATATTCTGTTATTTGTAATTTTAAATTTATATATGTATTATTGATAATATCATAAATTTTATACATTTATCATTATTATTATAAATATATAAAATTATTTTCCAATAAAGATAGTCAAAAATAACAAAGACATTCCAGCTATTAACAATAAATCAGTTTCTTTATCGTATATATAAACATTCTTGCATGTTTTACAATAAGGACATTTATCTATTATGATTTTGATTTCTTCTGGAATATCTGTTAATCTTTCGGGCAAATATTTATAATTTTGAGAATCCATGAATTTATTATTAAAAGAAGTGACATTCGCATCAACTGTATTTAATACTTTATTATCCATTATATACTTATTGTTATACGCATTAGTGTAGGCTTTTTGTACGTTAGAATCTACATTTTTAAATGCCAATTCAAGAGGACATAAACTCATTTTATAAAATAAATAATTGTATTTTATTATTTATTATATAAAAAAATTATAAATTTTTAGAATTCACACAGTCAGTTGTGTTTGATAAAAATATATCAGGAAATAAAAATATTATTATTATAGCCAATATTGTAGAATGTATGATACTTCTAGAATATAAAAATAAAACACACCATAAAGTTAATTTTTTAGTATGAGAAGAATCTAAAATTTCCATTCTAGAACAAGTTTCATACATTTCAGTATATAAAGACCTCCCCATTAAAAAAACAATCAGACCAACTATACTCAAAAAAAATTTATCTTGTTCTATAATTCTTATAATTTCAAGAGGACTTTTGATATCTTGAAACGAATTAATACCATTTGTAGAACTAGAAGTTAAAAACGTATTTAAAGTAGAAGACATCGATTCTTTAAAATAACTAAATAAAAAAATATTTAATTAGAATTCTTTTTCTTTCTACCTCTCTTAGCAGCAGGTTTTGATGGTTCAGTGTTTATAGTTATTTCGCTAAAATTTGGAATAGAATCTCCTTTATTACTACTCAAACTTGAAATATCAGACATATTATCTAAATCTATAGAAGAATCGTCATTTAGACCAAGTTTATCTAAAGCATCTTTTGTATTCATACTTGGTCCTTTCATTTTATTAAGAGTGTTATTTAGAGTTTGTTTTTTCTCTTCAATTGCTGAACGCTGGAATTGTTTACTCATTTTAAAAGCTCCTAAGCTCATACCAAATGTCATTACAAATTTGATTTCTGGACTGACTTTCATGGAATCTTTATATTTATTATAAAGTTCCACAAAAACATCATCATAAGTGTCAATATTTTGTTGAGTATGATTCCCAAATCCGTCAAGGTCTCCAATAATATTGTAATTGTTATCTGCTGCTTCTAAAACACTTACACCACAAACTAAAAATTGCCTACACAATTTTATACCTACTTGCGAATCATATTTTTGTTTCATTCTAAAATATTCATTACTTATTTCATCTAAACTAGATTCCATTCCAAATCGTCTTAAAGCTGGTTGGCCTAATTTTTCAAGACGATCTATTTCTGATAAATAATACGCTTTTTCTGTCTGGATTTGTTCAAATGTTTTTTCTGGTTGCATAAATTTGTTAGAATTTTGTGATATGATAGTACTATTATCTGAAATAGGATTATTATTTACTTCTATTTCATCATCTGACAGTAAAAATTCTTTATCATTTTCATAACTATTATTAAAATCTGTATTGTAAGAACTTCCTTTATTTAATTTTATATTATCAAAATTCATACTTAAATCGTTATCGATATGTAAATCTTTTTCATCCCTATCGTAATTCATTTAAATATTTGGGTAATTATTATAATATATTATTAAATTTGTTTTTTTAAATTAACGCGGATTTTTATCTATTCAGAGTCTGAACTCTCTGAATCTGAATCCGATATTTCCGGTACCAACATGAAATCTATAGTTCCAAGACTTCCTATAGAATAACTTAAAGTTAAAGGTTTATCAGGATTGCAATAAATTTGGAAATTTTTATCCAATGTAGTTGCTTTTGTAAATAAAAGAATATATTGTAATAAATAACTTCCTTGTTTTATAGGGAAAACTAGATTTTTAGTATCAATATCTTCACAGTCATATTCATTTTCTTGTTGTTGACTTATTTCTATCTGAGATTTAGAAAATAGATTTTCTCCTTCAAGGATGATAGATTTATTTGTAAAATACATATTAATAACATCGCAGTTTAAACCATTTAAATTTTTACAAGCTACTTGAAATTCTGTAGATTTCAGAACCAGTCCTAATAAATACTTTGTTTCTGGTATTTCCATGTTAGAATATGGTACGTTGCATAATTTGATAACGTGATTATAACAACTACTTGTTTCTTCGTTGATTCTCTTTAAAATTAAATGACCCGGATTTGATTTCAAAATATATAAAAAAATAGTATCTTTTGATTGGATAGATTTTGTTATTTTATAAACATTTGAAGTATCAATGCCTGCAATAAATTCATCAGCATTGCAAATATAGTCCTCAAATTTTTCAGCATCAAGAGACATATAAGCTAGTGTTTTTTCTGTACCATTTGCAGTCTTTAATTTAATTCCAGATTTTGTAAAAATGAGATTTACAGAACCCAATAATACTTCTTTTAATACTTCAAAAAGAACTTTTATAATTTTAGACTGAACTGTTTCTACTTTGATTAAAATATCATCACTATTGATATTATTCATTTATTAATTATTCTTTGATTTTATTTATTTAAATTGTTTTTCTATTGCAAAAAATTTGACTTTCTTTAACATCATTTTCATGTATTTCTTATTTGTATCGATGATATCCTGATACCATTGGTCGATACTTAAAACCTTATTATACATAAAATATTCTTTTAATTTCTGTATCAAATTAGTAGTGCTTGGTTTCTTGATAAGTAAAGTATAAATATACAAATCTTTTACGTTGCTTTTCTTTTTGTTTAATTGCGATTCTGTAAGAATAATATTGTCTATAAGAGATTGTATATTTTCATTATTTAACTGAGGATCTACTATTATCAAATTTTTTATATCTGAAAGATAAAGTGGTATGTCTTTTTTATGTGAACTAATAAGTAATATCCCAGATTTCAACTGATTAAAGGACTTTATAATATTATTTCTTGTTATATAATTCATCTCGGAATTTATATGGTTAAATTTAATCCCGTTGTCTTTTAATAATCCCATTAAATCATTTGGATTCTTGTTTATATAGATTATAGTCTTATTTTTAGAAGAATTTGATTTTAATTTTGTTATAATCCATTGGAGTTTATCATTATAATAACCAGTACTTTGTAGTTCTTGTTTAAATAAATCTAAAAATTCTAAAATATTTAATTCAGAAAGTTCGGAAGCTAATTTATTGATATAAATTTTCTCAATAATATTATATTTATTATAAGTCTTCTCTGACATATTTATAAGAACGTTATTTTCATAAATATTTATATCAGCTTCTTTGGGCCTATAATAAGAAATATAACCTGACAATAATTTTTCTGAAATAGTTTGGTCTTTTAAACTAGCTTTATACAATTGCTCCGAGTCTTTGAAAGACATTTTGTGAAGTATAGCAAGGACTGGTATTATATCTGCAGATTTGTTTGATAACATTACAGAACTGATAAGTATTCTATATTTAGCTTTATTCAAACCTGCTATTAAAGCATGTACTATTTTTTTAGAATTAGAATAATAGTGCATTTTATCTATGATGACAACTCTATCAGAACAATAATTAGAATTTGTACCAATAATTCTTTCAAAATTATAATGATTTAGTATTTCGAAGTATTTATAATCTACTTTTAGTTCTTTTAAAAGTTTATTGTATAAATTAACACCAACAGTAGAACTTACAATAATAACACCTTTTGCTTTTAAATCATTCATTTTCATATAACTTATAAGTAAAGAAGTTTTAGCATAATCAGATAAAAAATTATGATACAAATAAATTGCATCCAATTTAGATTTCTTTATATAATTTAATATATCTTTTTGATACACTTCTATTCCATCCATTCTTAATATTAAAATTATAAAATAAATTTTTATATATTAAATAATAAAATGAAAAAAGAAGATTGTAAAAAAGACCAGATTTTAAGAAAAGCTTATACAACAAAAAACGACGTTCATGTTAAAGCAACTTGTATAAAAGATCAAGGGCTTAAGGGAAAAGGACCTAAGCTTATTCCAAAATTGGAATCTGGCACTCTTCATAATTATCATTATAATAAAAGCGATTTATCTAGACATCGTGCATTACTTAAATCATCAAGAAACTCAGACTACAATACTGTTATTCGCAAATTAAATGCAATTTCTATATTGACAAAAAATACAATACCAAAAGCTTCAAAAACATATAAGAAAGACATGCATTATGTTCAAGAACATAAAATGAAGAGTAAATAAATTTTTTTATACATTAATTAATAAAAAATGATAACTTTAGAAATTGCAAGAAAATACGCAACTAAATACAATATCAATTTAAAGAAAGTACCATTATCCGATATAAAAACTGGTATGAAAGTAGAATTAGAACACGGTAAAATGCTTGGAAATAAGACAAACGTAACAAATAATTCTTTGGAAAAAACATTTAAAATAGCACTAGCTCACCTCATAGAATATCCAGACTACTACAAAAGACTTGAAAAAATGGAAAAGAAAGCAGAAAAATATTGGAAAAACAAAGACAAAAATATTTTTATTTAAAAAAATAAATACATTGTTAATATAATGGAATATAAATATTTAGTATTTGAAGGAGCTTCATCCAAAATTTACTGTTATCTTGGAGTTTTAGATGTTTTAAAAGACAATAATATTTTAAAAAATATTACACATTATATTGGCACAAGTAGCGGAAGTATTATAGCATCAATGCTTGCTTTAGGATATCAACCATCTGAAATTAAAGAATTAATTTATTCAGTAGAACCTGAAAAACTTGGAGTTTTTCCTAATATTATTAAAGGAGCTTATAATTTGATAAACAAATATGGTTATTTAAACAGTTCTCCTTATACAAAATGGTTAAAAAATATGATTAAAGTTAAATATAATAAAGAAGACCTTACATTTAAAGAACTTTACGATTCTTCTGGTAAAATTTTAATTATTACAGGGACTTGTATTAATAAAAGAGAAACTCATTTTTATAATTACATTTCAAATCCTGATATGCCAATACATAAAGCTATACAAATCTCTACAGCATTGCCATTTATTTTGCCAGCTATTGAATGGAATTCCGATTTACTTGTAGATGGAGGAATCCTAGAGAATTATCCTGTATATTATGTCAACGAGGATGGTAGTTTCCCAAATTCTAAAGAGCAAATTATTACATATAATTCTAAAAAGCATACAGGTAATAAATACACACTTGGTATTAAAATTCTCCCAGAAAATTACGAAGAAACTAATAAATTATTCAATGGAAACATGGAAACAAAAAATATTAAAGACTATACTTTAAATATACTTAATACCATGTTAACACAGATTGAAAAAAATGGAATTAAAGAAAACTATTGGGAAAACACAATAACTATAAAAATTAATAAAAATGTAGAAAATTACAATGTATCTCTTACAAAAGAACAAAAAGATTTACTTTATAATGATGGTAAATTTTATACATCTTTGTTTTTGTCTAAAAAATAAATTTTTTATTTTCAATACTATAATTTAGTATATTTAATTTTATATTATTGAAAATAAATGCAAAAGTATGATTATATAATAGTTGGAGCAGGTCCAAGCGGACTTGCATTAGCCCAACTATTATTAAAAAAAAGAAAGTCTATTCTTGTATTAGACACAAATAATACAATTGGAGGGTGTCATAGAGTTGTTTATAATGTCGAAAATAATTTCATAGAACATGGTCCCAGAGTATATTCTTCAGCATATGTAAATTTTAAAAATTTATTAAAAGATATGAATTTAGATTTTTACGACTTATTTACAAGATATAACTTTACTATAACCGAAATAGGTGGTAAAACATTTAATCATTTATATTTCAATGAAAAGATAAAATTTGTTCACGAATACTTAAAGTTTATATTTAACAAAGACTCTGGAAAAAATGTATATATGAAAGATTTTTGTAAAGATTTCCATGAAGATAGTAAAGATTATATAGATAGAGTGTGTAGGATTACAGATGGCACAGACTATTCTAAATATACATTAAATAAATTTCTTAGTTTATTAGATGACCAAATATTTTATAATTTATATCAACCAAGCATTCCTACAGATAAAGGTTTATTCAATTTTTGGGGAGAATATTTATACTCGAATGAAGTAGAATTTGGGTTAAATTGTAATGTAAAATATATAGATGCTATAAATAATATTATACACGTTGAAAATAAAATTGAAGTATCTGAATCAGAGCATATATATAAATTTCAAAAAACAGAATTATACAATAAATATTCTTATAAAAATCTTGTTCTTGCTATTCCACCTGTCAATATTTACAATTTACTAGTCTCTTCTAATTTAGAAAATATATTTGATACCAAAGAAATAAAATTAAAAGAATTTGCAACTATAACAAATTATAATCCTTATATATGCTTGACTTATGAATGGATTAATTCTTTAGATTTACCTAAAATACATGGATTTCCAGCAAATGATTGGGGATTGGTGTTTAATGTTATAACAGACTATTATTCCTATAACAAATATAAAACTATTATAACAGTTGCTATAACAATTCTTGACAAAAAATCAAAATATTCACAAAAGACAGCAAATGATATAAAAGATCCAGACGTCCTTATAAAAGATTGTTTTTACCAATTAAATGAGACATTTCAACAAAAACTACCAATTTTTAACAAAGCTTTAGTAAATCCAAATAACATTATTGAAAATAATAAATGGATATCAAAAGATACGGCTTTTATCAATACGATAAATAAATATCTCCCACACTCTAACCCTATTTATCCAAATATATACAATACTGGTACACATTCTGGTAAATCTAAATATAATTTTACAACTTTAGAAAGTACTGTATCAAATTCTATAGAATTAGCAAATTCTCTGGAAAAAATTAATTATCCAAACAAATCTCCTGTAAAATTAAGAAAAATTATACATATAATAAGCATAGCAACTATAATAAAAATTTTGCTTCACTGATAGTCTTATTCATTATAGCATTTTAAAAAATCTGATATTTTCTTAGTATCATCATATATACTCGAATAATACTTAATAAATTCTTTTGTACTTGCATCGATACTTTCATTAGAACCATTTAGATCTATATAAATATCAGCACATGAATTCTTCTTAGAATCGTCTTTGAATGTATCCATGGCTTTTTTTACTTCAATATAGCATCTTTCAAAGTCATTTTTAAACAATTCTTCCGCTAAATCGTAATTATCAACAAAATCGTTTATACTATTATATTTTAAGTATTTGGAATTTACTTTATTAAAACAATTTTTAGAAATATCAGAATTGTCAAAATTGACCAAGCTTGATTTAGCATTTACCTTTGAATATCCAAAAGAGCCAAACAGACTTCCAATAGTTGACGCTGTTGAACTAATAACATTTGAAACATTTTGCGTAGTAGTAGTTATAGCATCTTTTCCTGTTTTAGCAAGTGATAATCCACTAGATGTCTGATTTAATATATTCTTAACAGAATTTATAGTTGCTTGGTCAGTATTCTCATCTATTTTTTTCAATAAATTTAGAGAATGATCTAAACCACCATCATATTTTGCATTTATAATTACTTTTGATTTTTGCGCCAAATCGTCTAATAAAAAATTTGAATGAAGGTCATATAATTGTTTTACCTTATTTTTTGTAAATTCAGAAGGTTCCGTTATATATAAATATAAGTATTTTATAGCTTGCTGTGATTCATTTAGAAAACGATCATCAGACTCTATTATCTGATATATATTATCTATAGAAGTTCCTATTTTAGAAGTTTTTTGCCTTACAGTTGATATATAATTTACAACCCTGTACCCTAACCCTGCAAGTATTACAGCAGAAATAGCTATGATTATATATTTATTATTTTCAATAAACTGCCTTATACCGCTATTTGTCATATTTCTAGCCTTTTTTATATTACTTTTTAATGAATTAAGCTGATATGCTAGTAAATTATCTTTATCTTTTTCTATTTTAATTAAAGTTTTATTATTTTTTTTATTCATTTCGATTACAATTACAATTAGTAAATAAAAAAAATAATAAAATTTCAATAATCATACCCAAAATTTGCTGTTCTCATATCAATAGTATTTAGAATAATAAGCACTTTTACATTGTCAAATATATGATTTTCATAGTCGTCATAAGATATTAAATATTTACACAATTTTAAAATGTCGTACACTATCATTTTACATTCATGACCAGAATCGTTATATATTAATTGTATTTGCTTGTATATTACTGATATATTTTTATTATCTTCTAAATGAGTTTCTTTTAATAGTAAATTTAAATAATCAATTGTAAGAGACACTATGTGATATTGTCGTAAATAAGAATTGAATATATTATGAATATACAAATAGTCTTTAAATAATACCAGTTTTTCTTTTATATATTTAATGTGTATTTTGATATAATTAGTGTAATCTAATTCTACTTCTTTTCCCATAACTATTATACAACAAAATATTTTACTTCAATAATTTTATGATGTCATTTATATATAGTCTATTTTGTCTGGCTAAATCCAGAAGACTCTTGAAATTTGCATATAATACAAGAGATTTGTAGGTATTTTTATTTTTATCTAAAACTTTCAGATAATTTTTATATAATATATCTATGTTTTCGTCTTTTTTATTGGATATCGAATGGATATACTTGCTTATATTATCGACTAGAATGTGGTCATTTATTGATATATTTGTAAAAAAATCAAAGAATATATCTGTAAAATACAAACAAGTCAAAATTAAACAGAATGTTATTATAAATAATAAAATATTCCCCATTTAATAATAAATTTAGAAAATATTTTATTTGCTTATTTTTAAGAGTATGACTGATAATAAAGATTACTGTAAAGAAGGTGTGAATACCATAAAAGAATATGTTCAGAATAATATTAATATACAAAGACTTAATAATATAAAAGTTGACGAATATAATAGTTTATATAAAATATACGAAAATGAATATAATATATGGAAGAATGTAAATTTACCAAATTGGCAGAAACGCAGAAGTGAACAATATAACAATTTAAAAAATGAGTATAAATTATGGAAGAATTGTGCAGCACTTGGACAATGTAATGCTTATCAACACAATGATTGGTGTGTAAACGATTTTGGAGAAGGTTGGGAACATACAGGAGGTATTAATGGGACAGATGCTGGGCAAGATTGTACTGTGGGTTGTAGAGGTAGGTGTCAAAGAACAGAATCTAGATTAAATTATGAAATAAATCAATGGGAAGTCCAAAACCCGCCTCCGGTAGAACCTCGCGAACCACCAAAGCCAGAATTATATCCACAATTAAATACACCGGATATAGCTATAAATTGTTGTGATAATATAACTAATATTGTTGGTAGCGATTTAACAAATACACAGTTAGATCAATTAAATGAATGTGTGTCTAATATAGAAAAAAGACAACAACCTCAACCTCAAGAATCCCAACAACCTCAACCTCAAGAATCCCAACAACCTCAACAACCACAGCAACCTCAACAACCTCAACAACCACAGCAACCTCAACAACCTCGACAAGAGCCTAATATAAATATGTCAAATCAAACAGCGATAGTTCAATCAAATGAAACAATTATATATACAGGAATAGGTGTAGCTGTAGCTGCTTTATTGATACTTATTATCATATTGAAATAATTTTTTTTATAAATATATGTTATATAAAAAATGACAAAATCTAAATTATCAGCAAATGATATAAAGAAAATGATCAAAAATGAAGAAAAATTTTTGAAAGAAAATAAAGATAAAATAACTATAAAAGATATTCAAAAAAGAAATAAGACATTTTTAGAATATTTTAAAAATGCTGTCGATATTACTATATTTGCCATTATTATAGCAGAAGTTGGATTTGTAATATATTCATTAGATCAACCTAGTAATACAGGAGCTGGCATGGTTGCAGCATTGAGTATCATTCCATTTGGAATGATAACGTTACCATTGATAATACTAAGACTTGCTTTGTCAGTTATTGGTAAAATGAATAAATCCGATATTTCTTCTAGGGTTTCTGAGTCAAACAAATCAAACAAATCAAACAAATCAAACAAATCAAATAAATCAAAGAAAACTAAATAATTTTTTAAAAATATATAAGTATATATAAACTTATAATGTTTAAAAAATTGCTTCAAATAATATTGATTTTAATAATAATTATTATTGTAATGTCAGTATCATTAGCATCAATAGAATCAAACAAATTAAATAGTGTATCTCAAAATAACGATTTTTGTCAAAATTATAAAAGCGAAAAATACACGTGCCCATATAATAACAATGCTTGTCAAAAATTAAAACAAAAAGGATATCCTGAATTTTTATGTATATTTAATACCACATTTCTAGACAATTTTAATTTCTTAACTTTTATAAAGAATTTATTCAATACAGAATATAATTCTGAAGATATATACAATGAAATATATTTTATTAAAAAAGATACAAGAACTGTAAAAACATTTGATTGTAAAAAGGAACTATCGGAATGTAAAATTGATAATAATTATATAAAAATAAAAAATGAGGGTATTGTAAGAATAAGTAAACAGAAAGATTCAGATTCTTATTATTTTTATACTCCATATTATTTTTTTTCTACATTTTTAAAAGACATCGCTACAAATGAAATACAGATAAATACATATGAAGACCTATTATATCAAATAGAACAGATAGAAATTAATAATTGTTCAGATTTTACAGAAAAAGAAATTAATTCTAAAGAATATCAAACTAAATGTATTTTTAATAAAATTGCAAATTTAGACGCTATAGTTTCTGTTTTAGAAAGAACATTATTTGAAAGTGTACCAGAAACAATTCTTCAAGAACTTTATATTCATTTAAAAAATATCACCATAAAGCAAGAAGAAATAACTATGTTTGAATATATATTATACATTTCATTGGATAATAAAATAAACAATACAAATTATAAAATCAAATTTTTACAAAAATAATTTTTTATTTACATTTAATAAATATAAATAAAAAATGGGAGTACAAGCACCAACTTCTATCAAAACGGAAATCAATGATATATCAAATCAGTTAAGTAATATAGATAATTCTATTAAACAGACTATAGAACAAAGTTGTACAGACACAACAAATGCTAACAATATTATAAATATAATTGGAAGTTCTGTAAGAAATACAGATATAAATCAACAAAATATTATAAAAAATATGTGTGCACTGAAAAGCGTATTTGATAGTGATGTTTCTAGTGAAGTAAAAAATGAATTAGCTGCAACAATAGCTACTCATGCAGAAGCTACGGGAGGACTTATAGGAGCTACTGCAACAAGTACAGAAACTATACAGAACTCTATTGACAACAGAGCAACATATATAGATAATAGCCAAGTATTAAATTCTATAAAAACCTGTATGAATAATTTATCATTAGAAAATATAGTAAATATAGTTGGTTCTGATGTTTCTGGATTGGGTATTAATCAAATTAATGACCAATTCAAAGAATGCTTAGCCTCAGATGTAAGTACTTCAGACCTTGCTCAAAAAATGGATTCTAAAAGAGATGTCCAATCGGAAAGTACCAGTAAAGCTACTGGTGGAAATATAATTACAAGTATAGGTCAAGCAGTTTCTAGTATAATAACTGCGGCTACAGCAGCTATTGGGATTATACCTATGATTATAGCTGGTGTCGCTATTGTTTTTATAATTGGCTTATTTATGTTTGGTTCAAGTGATAATGGTAGCCAAGTATTAATGTCGGCAGTTGACAGGATGCCTATACAACAAGCACAAGCAGGATAAACAAAATATTCAATAAAAAGATTTGATATAATTGAACATATTATATACAATTGAATTGTCATATAATACACCAATCTTAACAGTATCTATTAATGAATAAGAAGAAGATTCTATTAACTGATAGCTGTTGTCAATATAAATTATCAGATAAATAAATTTATCAATATAATTTATATATACGTCTTTTACTTGTTTAGAATTATAGTAAAAAGAATCGAATTGGAATAATTCGTCTTCTAACGACTTAACTTTATACAAAGTGATACCATTTAATACTATTAAGTCTTTGTCGATTGTTATATTAGTTCTAGAGTAATTTTTCTTAAAATCAGTTTTTTTTGGATACACTGAAATACTTTTATCCAAATTACTCCATAAATATTTTGTATATAAAATTTTTTCCATGTTTATTTATTATATACATATTATTTTTTAAATGAAAATCCCTACAAGATGTCCATTCGAAGATTGTTCAAGTAAGAAAAATGAAATATTGGGAAAATGTAAGTATTGTGATAATACTTTTTGCACTGTGCATCGTTTTGTTGAAACACATTTTTGTAAAAATATTTCAAAATGTTATGATGAAAAATATAATGATAATAATAAAAAACTTATGAATGATAAAGTTTCTAGCAAAAAGCTAGATAGAATCTAAAGAATTTATATATTTTAATGTTTTTCTATTTACAAGAATTTTCTTTTCGTTAAAAGACTTTATGTGTATATTTTTTGAATTTGTCATCCTACTTAAAGCAACATATACTTGATGATTACAAAAACAGTCTTTTAAATCCAAAGATGCAGAAGTTAAGGTAAGAGATTGAGATTTATGTATTGTTATAGCATATGCAAGTATTAAAGGTATTTGAGAAAAACATACTTTATTTTCATTGATAGGATCTTCTACACTCCATTCCATATAATTTACATCTGCAACATTACCATTGTCAAATTGTACAGTCACGTGACTAGGAGATAAATCGATAATCATACCAGAAGCACCATTGACTAAGCCATTTTCAACATTAATATTTTTAATTAATAAAACTTTACAACCTTTTTTTAATTTTATTTCATGAAGTCCTAATTTATCAAATTGTTTTGTTAGAAATTCTGCTAAAATATCACAATCTTTTTTTATTATAATTTTTTTATATACAAATTCCGTGGAATTCAAATTATTCAATTGTTTTTGATTTTTCTCGTTTGCAATTCTGTTAGAAGATACAAGCTCTATAGGTTCACCATCTACTTCATTATCCATTAAACCTTTTATAAAAAAAATATCATCTTCAGAATGCTCATTCAATCTTATTCTGTTTAATATATCAGTGTAATTGTTGTCCGATTTTTGACGATAATTGTATTTAAGTATTATACTATTATGTTTGTTAAAATTTTCTAAAAATTCTTTGTTTTCATAAAGTAATTTATTATTTACATTTTTTGAAGTAAATACAGGTTCCAATTGTAAAAAATCACCAGAAAAAACAACCTGAATACCTCCAAATAATTGCTGCGATTTTCTGAAATATTTTAATATCACATTAATTTTTTCAAATAATTCAGATGATAGCATACTAATTTCGTCAATGACAAGTATATCAGTTCTTAGAATCCTGTGAAGTGCTTCTTTATTTTTTTTTATTTTTTCAATTAATCTAAATAATTCCAAATCCCCATTTCCAAATCCCATGAATGAATTTATAGTCATGCCATTGATATTATATGAAGCTATACCAGTAGTAGCTGTCAAGTATATAAATTTATTTTTATAATTTGTATTGATATATTTTTTAAACAATTCTATCAATACACTTTTACCAGTACCTCCAGCTCCTAACAATAACAAATTATCTCCATTTTTAAATTTATTAAATGCAGTCTTTTGTTCTTCTGATAAATCGTAATCAAAAAATGAAAAAGAATCTAAATACTCTGATAATAATTCTTCATAATTGCTGTTAATAATAATATTGTTTGTCATTTGTTATTATTTTATTTGTATAACAAATTATTTTTTAAATTTTTTATTTGCCTAAGACAATTCATTAATTGTTTTCTCAAAAAAGAAATTGTCAAGAATGTGCGTTCTAATGAACGCCCAAACATTTGATAATTTATTTATTTCTGAAAAAGTTTTAAAATCAATATCCAAATTTTCATTATATTTTTTTTCAGTCAATTTGGTTGAACGAAATGATTTGATAATTCTTTCAGAATCTATGTAACCAAATTTTTTTATATCTACCAATTGAACATGATATACATACTTAATATTATTCTCATACAATTTGGTTTCAAAGTAGATGCAGTTAGATTCAGAAGGTTGTATGTTAATCAATTTCTTTGTTTCTTCGAATAATTCGCGACGTCCCGCATTAAAATGAGATTCTTTTTTCTCCACCATTCCAGAAATAAAAGTCCATTCATTGAATTTTTTATCTTTAACTATCAAGAATTTCAATTCATTTTTAACCAAAATGTAAGGAATAATTAAAACTTTATGTTTTATTTTATAGTATTTTTTAGATATACTTTTCTCTTCCATTTTATTTAGGTATTCAGTAAAGTATTCATCAGAATAATCAGTTTCAAAAGGCATTTTTTTAATTTTGTTTATGTTTTATCGGGGATTTTTTTATTGTATCTTAAAAAAAATAATAAATTTTTTTATTTATAATAAATTAAATAACATTACAAAATGTCTTCTGTAAAGCACAAAAATATTATTTTAGAGAATACTGGTATATTAAAAGGTTTAGGCGATATAAGTATAAAAACATCGGATGATACTACAAGATTTATTATCGATAATACTACAGGAAATGTAGGTATAGGTACTACTACTACAACTGACAAATTACATGTAGTTGGAGATGCAACTATCACTGGCGCTTTAACTGTGAATGGTTCTCCTATAGCTACTAGTCAGTGGGAAAATGGAACAGCAGGAGAAATATATTATAATACTGCTAATGTAGGTATAGGTATAGCAGACCCAGAACAAAAATTACATGTAGACGGAAATACATTGATAAACGGCTTTATCAACGCAAACAGTTTAGATACACCTCAGATATATTCCAGCGGAGATTTGAGTATTACACCTAGTGCTAATACTTTGATTACAAGCGGAAATGTAGGTATTGGATTATCAAATCCCCAGAGAAATTTAGATATTAAAGGAAGTGCTGCAAAAATAGGTTTATTTGGAGACAATGGAAATGATTCTGTTACTTTATTTTTAAGTAACCCTTCATCTGGTCTTTCGACCGAATCTATGAAAACTTCTATAATATCAGAAGGAGGTTTGGGATGGTCTAGATCTAAATTACATTTTTGCCTTAATAACAATTCAGATGATAATACTTCTGCGCAAGATGCAGATGTATCTCATGCAAGAATGACTATAATCCCAGAAGGAAATATTGGTATAGGGAGTACAGAACCTACTCAGAAATTAGATGTCAACGGGAATGCATTGATAAACGGCTTTATCAACGCACACAGTTTAGATACACCTCAGATATATTCCAGCGGAGATTTGAGTATTACACCTAGTGCTAATACTTTGATTACAAGTGGTAATGTGGGAATTGGGCTGTCAAATCCTCAGAGAAATTTAGATATTAAAGGAAGTTCTGCAAAAATAGGTTTGTTTGGAGTCAGCGAAAATGATTCGGTCACTTTATTTTTAAGTAATCCTGTATCTGGTGACCCTACTGAATCTATGAAAACTTCTATAATATCAGAAGGAGGTTTGGGATACTCTAGATCTAAATTACATTTTTGCCTTAATAACAATTCAGATGATAATACTTCTGCGCAAGATGCAACTGTATCTCATGCAAGAATGACTATAACACCTGAAGGAAATGTAGGTATTGGAAGTACTAATCCTGCTCAGAAATTGGATATTAACGGGAATGTTAAAGCTTCTGGATATGTTTCATCTCCAAATATAGTTACTGAAAGTGGAGACTTGCAATTGACACCAGCAGGAAATAATGTTATAGTTAATAATAAAAATTTAGGAGTTGGTATAGAACCACCTAGTGGTGAAAGACTTTATGTAGAAGGTGTTACAAGAATTAATGATAATACATCTTCGACAAGTCCTACTACAGGAGCATTGCAAATATCCGGTGGTGTAGGTATTAGTGCTACAGATGATGCAGTCTCTCTTGGAAATGGCGGAGCTCTTACTATAGCTGGAGGAATATCTGTAGCTAAAAAGTCTTTTTTTGGAGATGAAATGAATTTACAAGGAAATTTGACTGCAAATTCTGGAGAAACTAGTACCTCTACTACAACTGGTGCCTTACGTGTATCAGGAGGTGTTGGTATAACTGAAAATTTGCATGTAGGAGGAACTTTATCAGTAGCATCAATGACAAGTACTCCAGCTATATCAAGTATTACAGCAATCTCTAATTGCTCCACCATTTCAACATCTAATATCTTAAGAAAAAGATTATTGAAGATAAACAATGAAAGAATATTATCATTAGTTATATCAGTGGAACCAGATTCTATAACTACTACGACATCGTTTAGATTCCCAGTACCAGATATAACAGAATTTACATCATTAGATCAATTGGTACCATCTATATATGGGTTAAGTACAGAAACATCCCCTATGGTGAATGTGGAAAATTGTACAATCTACCCATCAGATATCGTAGATCCAGAAACAAATGAAATTACTGTAAGTTTCACTTCGTCAACACAAACAAGTGATACTGTATTATTATATATCAATATTACATACAGTACTCTTTAAATAAATTCGATCAAATTAAAAATATATAAATAATTTTTATTATTATAATATTTATATATTTTATTAGTAAGTTTTATAGAATATTTTGGAGATTCAAATTTAAAATTTTTGCAAGAACAGATGATATAAAATATTTATTTTATGGATAAACAGTTATTTAACACAATTCATTATTTTTTCTAAACATTTTCC
>JACCEA012442279.1_pt1 | contig 29399 bp, 29 predicted proteins | sample 7449851 | NCBI WGS metagenome assembly JACCEA01 (sample SAMN15323453, study PRJNA562643) | freshwater metagenome | isolation source: river surface water | place: USA:Blue River Watershed | collected 2017-08-18
CTTACAGATCCTGGGTTAAAAAGAAATGATCTCATATCAAGATAGTTTATGAAACAATGCCGAAAAATACTCAAAAATTCAAACTAATACTTCTTATTTTCCTATTTTTTTTTAAATATACGTACAAGAAAACGCTATCAATTAGCTAAAATATTGCTAATAATAACACTTACAGGCCTGACAAACAGGCCATTTTTAGCGCAGCCGGACAAAAGAACAGCAACACAGGCAAAATACCTATAATTTGACGAAATACGGGATAAAATAACCAAAAGTGCCGATTAGCGTGCCATCAGATCGATCAAAGCGCCATCGGGGTAGCCAATGTGCTCGAGGTACAGCCCATGCCCCGGAACGTTGAAAAAAGCCTTTGTACAGTTGTGCGCTGCAACTATCTGTTGAAAATCGGCGGGTGTTTTATTGCCACGGGCAATATGCAACTGTGTTCCTACCAATCCGCGCACCATACCGCGCAAAAAACGATTTCCCACCACAACATAGTGTAATTCGTTACCAACATGCTCCCAACGAGACTCAAGAATGGTGCAGTTCATGGTCTTTACCTGAGAGTTGCGCTTGGCGAAAGACTCGAATTGTGTGGTGGCCTTTATAATTGCGGCGGTCTCATTCAAGACGTCTTCGCGCAGGGGGAACGGGAAGTAGAAAGCCCTGTTAACGAGAAACGGGTCTTTGTGCCTGTATATGCGGTAGCGGTAACTGCGCTCGCGGGCATCGAAGCGGGCATTGAACTCGGGAGAGGCCGCCTTGCAGATGCGCTTCACTGCCATGGACTGAGGGAGGATGGCATTGCACTTATAGAGAAAGTCGGGGCGCAGTTCGGCATCGTGATCGAAGTGGTAGTAGTTGCAGAGGGCATGGACACCTTCGTCGGTGCGGCTGGCGCCAAACGAAATCACCTCTGTGCGCAACAGGGTGCTTAGCACCTTATTGACCGCCAACTGAACGGTGGGCAGATCGCCCTGTATCTGTGACCCATGAAAACATGTACCATCGTACATGACCTCCATTACATATCGAAACATATACCGAAAACACTGCAAAACAATGCAGCGGGCACAAAGGTAACGATAGCATCAAGAGCCGGACGACTTTTTTGCGCCCGCACGGTTCTTGCGTTCCAGCCAGCGACCCAACAGGCCGAACGTGACGGCGAGTATAAGGAAAAAGACACCCTTGTTCATGGCGTCCCAGAAATACTCGAAATAACGTGTGTACAGGTTAATGAGCAGAAAGAGCACACCGAAGTCGCGGGCGGCGGCATCGCTGTAACGGATGCCGAAGAAAAACGACAAACCGGCGGCAATGGCAAGGAAGACGGAGTAGATGACGATCTGTAACTGGCGGGCATGCTGCCAACGCTCCAGGGAATTGAAGTTGCCAAAGATGGATACCGCCCACAAAGCGAGGAAGAACAACGCAAGGCCGGATATGTAGGTGAGCCTGTGCGCGAAAGCCAGCTTTCCGATCCGTCGGATGGCGAACGAAGCCCCCAACACTACCGCACCGAACAACACATACCTGACGGGGTAATTCATGCCGAGAAAAAGATATCCGTTTTCGTAGACTGATGTGAACGCGCCAAACCAGAACGTTGCTGCCACCAGACCACCCAACCACAGTACCTGAGATGATGATGCTGTGGCAATGACCAGCAACGACGGAAAGGCAAGCGAAAGAAACGTAGTGTAGTAAGTGGTATCGGCGTGGAGCCACTTGCAGAGATAAACCAATGAGGTGAGCACCGACAGACCGCCGAGCGCCATGTATATCTCATAGGCAGAGGTGCGCGTGTGTTGCCGCCTGCGCCCTATATACCAGAACCACACACAGGACAGGGCGGCTGTAAGACCGGAGATGACCAGATCGTTCCAGGAGAAATAGGCTTTGATGCGCTCGAGCAGCTTCTCGCTGAGAAAGATGGCCCCAAAAGCCAGCAGTATGCAGAACAGAGCAATGAAGAAAAAATATTGCGCCACCTGTTGCCGGTCGGAGCTGCGCAGGTGAACAGACTGTTCCATCTGCCGCGCTTGCTCGTCTGTTACAATTCCATCAGACCGCCAACGGGAGATTGCAGCTTGCAACAACTCTTTCCCTTCTTTGTCTACTTCCATAGGACAGTGTTATCGATACAAACTTAGTGAATAAACCGGCACAGACCGAAAACGAAATGGCCTCCCGGGAACGGGAAGCCACTGATCTATATTACGAAGCAAAACTATCTTAATCGTTGATGTAAATACTGAGGTCACCCTTACTACCTTTTATCTTCACCTCGTTGGCAGACAGGTACTTGCTGTACTGCTGCAAAACAGAAGCCGGTTGTTTCACACCATTTATGAACAACTCACCATCGGCCTTCTCGATGCGGAACTTGCCTTTCTTGTCTATGAGCCCCGCCTTGTCCATTTTATCCAGCATCTCATGCATATCGGGGCCTTTTACCACCTCTATGTCCTCATTGGGCGGAGTGGTTCCGCGTTTTTCTACTATCACAGACTTTTGTCTGATCTTGTCGTTTGCTTCGGCGTTTGCCTTACCCTTTATGTGTCTATCCACCTCTACCGAAGCTTCTTTGAGTGCTTTTTTGCTGTTCTCCAACTCGCGCCTGATCTCGACATTGATCTCTTTAGCCAGCGCATCCAGGTTAAGTTCCCTATCCAGATCTTTGAAGGCATCAACTATCTCGGCCTTTATCTGATCCCAGTCCACTTTCTCCAACTCGCGTTTGGCCTTTGCCAGTTCGGCTTCAAGGTGCGCTACACCGGGACCATTGGCATCAGCCGGATCGCCCTGGATGTCTATGGTCTTGATAGTTTTCTTTTTCGTAGCACCGGTGCCCGATTCGTCGCCGGCCACCACACGCACGCGGGTGACGCTGCGCTTGTTTTTATCGCCACCGGAAACGGATATGTTAATATCCACATCTTCCGCATCAGCATCAGATGAGGCCACGGTAGTGGTCTTAGTTTTGGTGACCACATTCTTCTTACCTGTACTATCCACAGTGAGTGTTTTGGTGCTCACTTTCTTCTTCACAGTCTTGGTACTTTCCGCTTTTTGCGCAAATGACGGGGTGAAGGACACCATAGCCGCGATAAGCGCAGCAGCAAATACGCTGAAAAGGATGGCCGATGTGCGACCCTGTACTACATCTTGTTGTTTCATTGTCATGATACGTTTTATTCTGTTCAGTAATTCAAATTTGTCATTAGTGGCTGCAAGCGACAAGCTGCCTGCAACTGCCCTACCCTCCTCGAGCGCTGCAAGTGCCCGTGCGTAACAAAGACCGTCGCCGGTGGCAGCCAACACCACATCGTCGCAGCACAGTTCGCGCTCGCGCCTGATGCGGGCTGAGATGAGCCAAAGGAAAGGATTGAAAAACAGCAGGGTCTCTGCAGCTACCTGTATAAGATTGTGCAGATAGTCGTTGCGGCGAATGTGGGCAAGTTCGTGCAGCAATATTGTCTGTAACTCGGCCGTTGTGAGGTTATTGACCGCAGCTACCGGAAGCAATATCACAGGCTTCAGTATACCACTTACCACCGGGACCACCACCCGATCAGAAACATACATGTGTACAGCGCGCGAAATATGTGAAAGCCGCAGCTGATCGTTGAGGAACCGGATGAGGTGTTCGGGCGCAGTTGTGATGCCCCGGGACGTGAGTTGCTGCAAAGTGCGCAGGTTAACTGCAAACCTAACCACCATAACCAAAAGACCCACCATGTACAGCGACAGTATGAGTGGCATGTAGGACACAACAGCACCATATAGACTGCTGAACGGATAGACACCGCCGGTCGCGGCTACCAGGCGAGATGTCTGTACATGTTCTTGTAATGGTGATGACGTGGATAAATCGGAAACATAAACAAATGACGACGAGAGTGACAAATAGCGGGCAAGCAACGTATCGGCAAACCAAAGCACCAGCGCCAATAAACCGGCGAATGACAACAGGTACCTTGTATGCGGCGAGATGCGCTTAAACACCCTGAATGAAAGAAACAAAGCACCGGCGATAGATGCGCCCTGCCACAGAGATGAAAGGAGTGCGAATGAAAACGCCTGCGCGAAAATGGCGGCCGAAGATGATAGTGTGTTCATGTTATCAGTTTTTCGGAAGAATGTGATTAACGATCTTTCATTTTCTTTTCCATTTCGGCCAGCAAATTCCTGATCTCATCTAATTCCTTTTTATTAGCCTTGTGGTTGCCAAGCGCCTGCATCACTAATTGCGATGCCGAGCCATTGAATACATTGTCAATAAACTTCTTTACAAGCTGTCCCTGTGTCTTTTGCTGTGAGATATTGGCTGTATAGACATGGCTACGGGCGGTCTCATCGCGGACAAGCAGCTTTTTGTCGTGCATGATCTGCATCAGCTTCAGCGTGGTGGTATAACCCGCCTCCTTGCTGCGCTCCAAAACTTCATGCACATCGCGCACCGTACTGGGCCCTTTCTCCCAAAGTATATTCAGTATCTCCAGTTCGCTATCGGTAGGTTTGATCTCCATGTTTCGCAAAGAATCCGTTTTATACGAACGATTTCGTAGGCAAACATACGAATGATTTCGTAAAACAAAACTTAAAGGTTCGTTTTGCGAAAATCTTAACAATTGCTACTCGCCAAAAAACCTGCGGACAAAGAAATCGAGCAGTGTGATATCAACCTGTTCTATGGGGTGTGCAGTGCCGGGCAGCACGGCCATCTGCGCATTGGGTAAAGACTTATATACATCCACCGTTTCTTCGAGAGAAACCATCTTATCCCGGTCGCCTAACAGCAGCATACACGGAATGGATATGCGAACATATACTTCTTCGGTAAGCACGGGCATCTCGCCCAGATCGCGCATCATGGCAGCGGTGGCATGCAGCACATCTATCCAGTTGACAGGAGCGTGACGTTGCGCAAGGGTGGCCGCAAAGGCAGGCAGTTTCTCTTCAATCTTCTCGGGCACAAGCATCTTTACCTCGCGGGCGGCTATCTCTTCGGTCCACAGGTACTTGGTAGCCAGGGTCATCACGCGCTCTACCCTATCGGGGCAATGAGCCGCAAGATACATAGCCACATAACCGCCCATGCTGTAGCCGAGAATACTCACTTGCTCCAATCCGTTCAGCTGCATATAATCGAGCACATCGTTGGCAAACACACGAATCGAATATCCCTCGGCATGAGGACCTATGCCACCATGACCGGAAAAACTGAGCGTATGCACGTTGTAATGCGCAGCCAAGACCTGCGCCAGCGGTTGCAACTGATCGGCAGCACCAATAGCGCCATGTAAGAGGAGGAGCGTTTTCATAGAGGATGAAGTTAGGGATTTTTACGCTAGGTGGTGCCCTAAGATTCGTGCGGTATTCTCTTCAGCGTGATGGAACGAAAAAGGACACATTGAACTAGGTAATTTTCATTGCATGCTTTTGTCTGATTCGCAGACTATTCTAAATAACAGAATTCGTAAATTGTGGGGGAAAATGAGGAGTTTTCAGGCGTTAAAAACCTGCCTGACGGTAGGCCGGCGTCACACCATGGGAGACGGGCTGGAAACGTGGACCAGTAATGTCACAAAATCCACAACATTGGAACCTGACAAAGCTAAATGATCTAATAAAGACAGATGAAATATCATTTACTACCTCCGCCGAAAATACTCATCATTGTATGCAATCCGGAATTTTTCGGGTACCATTTTATTAATTTCAGCGATCAAATTAAATACAGGATCAACCTTAACCTTGTAAATATGAAATTTCTTGTGCACTTCATCAATTGTAAGAGCAAAATCGAACTCTCCTCCACAATCTCCGGCATGGTTATTAGTATAGTCATCTTTCAGACTTTCAAAATCTATTTTTCCCAATTTGCTTTTTATCCTATCCCGTTCTTGTTTGCTCAATAGCTTACTGTACGTTTCTACACTATCAAAAAAAGTTCTGGAATAGGTAATTCTAATTGAATCGTCGGTAATTACTGCAAAAGTACCTCCACCCATAATTCTCCCCCACGGCTCTACGTTAATCTCAAAATGGCGAATGGCGCCAGACTGACAAAATCCACAAACCGGCAAAAGAAAAAGAACAACCCAAAATATACGTCCCATAGAATGCTTTCTTGATACAAAAGTAACCTCAAAAAGATACTGAAATAATCAATATTTCTTTGCCAGGTAGACTACTGACAGAAATTGTCGCTCAAAAAAATCATGACGACTCAAACTCTAAAAGCCAAAAGACTCTATCAAAAATCCTCCGGCACCTCAAATCTCAACACCTCCTTTGATACAGGATGCGTAAATGAGAGTGCCGCGGCATGGAGGTAGAGACGTTCGGCGGCGGTGCCGTAGATATCGTCGCCGAGGATGGGGGCATTGAGGCCAAGGGTGTGTGCGGCATGCATGCGCAACTGATGCGTGCGTCCGGTGAGTGGCCAGAAGTGTATGCGGGTGATGCCGTTCTCTCGGCTCACAACCTTCCAGCGGGTGAGGCTGGGTTTGCCTGTTTCGTAGCACACCATCTGCGCAGGGCGGTTGTAGGGATCGGCAGCAAGCGGAAGATCGATCTCTCCTTCGTCTCCTGGAATATCTTTTGAAAGTAATGCTGTGTATCGCTTACTGAGCGAGCGACGAAGGAACTGCTGCTGTATGTGCTTGTGGATCTTAGCTGACTTGGCCACAACCAACAATCCGGAGGTGCCCATATCCAGCCTGTGGATCATGAGCGGCTCGAAATCGGTGCGCGTATCGCGCAGTCGGCTAAAGACAGAATCTTCTATGGCTACTCCCGGCACAGACCTGAGCCCTGCGGGTTTATTCACCACCAACAGATGTTCGTCTTCAAAGACAATCCTCAGCCTTGCCTCTTCGCTGGTGGGCTCCAGCATAGGGTTCTCATCAATGGGAATACCGTCGAGCATGTGTGCCAAAATAGGTTTGCACTTACCGGCACAGGCAGGATAGAAATGCCCGTGTTGGCGAACCTCTGACCGTGGTGCAGCGCCCCACCAAAACTCGGCCATTGCCAACGGACGAAGCCCGTGCAAAAACGCATACTGCAACAACTTGGGTGTGGCACACTCGCCTGCACCGGCCGGTGGACGACCAAAAGCGGTATCGGCAAATATGCTACCTACGCTGCGGCTTTCGCCCGCTATGTTGAGGAACGAATACTCGTTGAACAGCCGCTGCTGCAAAGCCCCCGATCGTTCGCGACGCTCGGTGCGCAGCGTTTCTATACGCTCCTCCAAGGGCTGCAACTGCGCCTGAACCTCTGCTATGCGAGCATCCCACGCCTCGGCCAGTTGCTTCTGCACATACTGGTCGTAATGGCTCTGACGCACCATCTCGGCATCGAATGCGGCATAGTCGGTGGCCGAAAGAATGAGTTTCTGTTCCTCGCGACGCAGCCGGCGCTGGTCCCGGTTGGCCTTCATCTGTTGTCTGTAAGCATTTCTTTCTTCGGCGGCCTGCGCCTTCAGAGAAGCTACCTCCTTCTGCAAACGCGGTATCTCTTCATTGGCCAATGCACGCTCCAGCTCTTCGTTAACAGCGCTTATGTTCTCCTGTTCTGCAAGGAAGAAACTATCCCGCGTGAGCATATCGAACACAGGGGGAACAAAGCGCGGGTGATCGTTGGAGTTGGCCAACTTGCCCGAAACACCCCAAAGGCTGCCTACCCTACCATCGGCCGACTGCACTACCAGCACACCAAACATCTTGCCTATGGCCAGCTGGCCGTTATCGCCATTGAAGACGAACTCGTGGTCGAAATCGGACTGCGTATCGAGGTATTGCTGCAGGCCATGAGCAGCGAGACGGGCAAGCGGGTGCGGTTCGTAATAAAACGGGAAGGTGAATTTCCCGGGCAGAGATATTCCTTGCAACTCTTCATCTGTAAACCAATTGATACGGCTATGTTCTGTGGTATTCACCTATGGGCCCTGTTTATGACTGCCCGGCAAAATTAATGTTTCCGCGGCGGTATTGACGCAGACATTCCATTAACGGCTACCCCACTCCCACAATCCGTAAAGCACCTTGGTATCTATTTTGTAGCCCGCCTGCTTCAGGCTTTGCGTGATCTGGCCGCGGTGGTGGCTTTCGTGCGAGATCATATACCCCAAAAAGGCAGCAGGATGAGGCTTAAACCCTTTCAACTTTCCGGCAGCAAGTGCTGCCTCCAACATTGCGGCAATAGCATCGCCACTCTCGTTCAATCGTTGCGTTAAAAATTCCCCAGACAGGTTTTCACCCTTCTCAATCTTCGTTTGAGTGGCAAATAACTCCGGCGCCGATGCTTTCAACCACATCAGGCGAACGTTGTGCATGTGGGCGAATTGTTCGGCGGCGTTTCGTCCGCGCCCTATAACGAGCAAAAGCGCTTCATCGGTGATGGCGGCAAGGAGATAGTTGTTGATCCGATTATGTATCTGCCAGGTGTCTATAAGGTCGTTCATACATTAAAGTTAAGTTATTTGGCGGGTTTGGAGTGCGCCACGAGCGCCGTCAGATATCTGAAACAGACGGGAACGGAAGTGATTATTAATTTTAAAAGTGCGCCTTATAACACGACTATGAATATTCAAAAAGTTGTATTTACTTTATGGCACAATACCTTTTTTAACCATAAAAACAAAAGCATGAAACACACCAACGCATCCCTGCGCGGGATAGTGCGTAGCATACGCACAAGTTCACTCATCACGCTAGCAGCATTGACTTTATTGTCCGGTTCGTCCTGCAACAATTCGGGGCAGGAAAAGAAAGACAACACTCTGGTCACGCAGCCGACTGCGGCATACACACCTATGCAACAGATCTTCTGTCATAGCATTCTATCTAACATCAGCGCTCAGTATAACGGAATAGACACCCCACAAATTCAGGTGCTCACACAGCAGGCTATTGACAGCGTACTTGGAGATGCCGGTGTGCGCGGTCTCATCGGAAATTGGACGCGCATTTGGGGGCCAATCGTCTTTAAAATAGACAAGAAGGCCCTTAATACAATGTACATCGCACGACAGGATAGCACAAACAACTACGTAGTAGCAATTGCAGGAACCAATGAAAAGTCAATTGCAGACTGGATGTTTGAAGACTTTGACCTGCTCAGAACGATACCCTGGGCCACCAACAATGATATTGACTCTTCAAAACGCATCACGCTGGGCACGGCAACGGGATTGGCCATACTTGCAACCAGATTAGGTGCAAATACCGCCGGTACACCGATGCCTGCAGCTGTTTTCCTTGGCATCCAGGCCGAATTCCAGAAGTGGGTTTATGGAAACCCGCTAAATCTTTGGGTTACCGGTCATAGCCTGGGTGGCGCACTATCGCCCACTTACGCATTGTTGCTTAGCGACATGGTCAACATCACAAAAAAGATCAAAATTCCAATGAACATCAACGTACTGGCTATGGCCGGCGCAACACCCGGAAATGACAGCTTCTCAGCATACTACAACAGAGTTCTTGGAAACAACACCTTTAGGGTTTGGAATACGCTCGATATGGTACCCCATGGCTTTGAACCGGAGATGCTGGTGCAGATCCCAAATCTTTATGACAGTGACAGTTATGTAAAGCCATTTTCAGACGTGCTGCCCCCGTGGAAAAAGCTGCTTCCAAAAGTTGACACCGTAGCAACACATGAACGGTTGACCCAATTGTACCCATCGCGTGTCATAGGATTTACTTCCAACTATTACAACCCTGCGGGCGATACTACAAAAAATAGTGTCGGTTTCCTTACCGAAGTACTATACCAACACGTACCTGCTTATGCAGTTTTCTTTGGTATCGATTCATTTCAGCGGGCCACACAACGGGTGCTGAACCTGGATGCACCTTTCTTCTCAGGCAAATGCACACCCACCAATATCGTGAACTATGATACTACAGGTAAGGGGCTTAATAACAACTCATTCAGCACAATGTTTCAGTAGTACTTTTGATGCATAACAAGTGAGCCGGGTTTTCTCCCGGCTTATTTTGTTATGCATCATCCTGACCACCGTCACCTTCGCTACCGTTCCTGAAAAATATCTTTGCCCGATTTTTTTGAGCGAATATTATGAGAATGGAAGTAATGGCCCCGGTGGGCAGTTGGGAGAGCCTGGCAGCGGCCATACAGGCGGGTGCTGATTCGATCTACTTCGGGGTGGAGCAACTGAATATGCGGGTGAAGTCGGCGGCATCGCTGACCACCGAAGACATACCCACCATTATGGCCAAGTGTCGCAAACATGGCATGCGCACCTACCTGACGTTGAACACCACCATGTATGACCACGACAAACAATTACTGTCGGGCATCATAGCTGCGGCAAAGGCGGCCGGCACCGATGCTGTGATTGCCGCCGACTTCGCAGTAATAAACGAGTGTCGCAAGCAGGGCATGAGCCTGCACATCAGTACACAAGCAAATGTGACGAACATAGACACGGTAGAGTTTTATAGCACCTATGCCGACCTGGTGGTGTTGTCGCGCGAGCTGACGCTGACACAGGTAAAGAGCATGGTGAACCAGATACGCGAGCGCGACATACGCGGCCCGAAGGGCGAGCTGATGCGTATTGAAGTATTTGCGCATGGGGCACTATGCATGGCAGTGTCCGGCAAGTGCTACCTGAGCCTCGACTCCAACAATTCATCGGCCAACAGGGGCGCATGCGTGCAGAATTGCCGCCACCGCTACGAGGTAAAAGACCTGGACAATGGCAAGGAGCTGGTGATAGATAATGAATACATCATGAGCGCGAAAGACCTGTGCACCATCGATATTCTGGACAAGGTTGCCGATGCGGGTGTATCGGTACTGAAAATAGAAGGCCGTGGCCGCTCTGCCGACTATGTGTACACCACCGTGGAGTGTTACAAAGCCGCTGCCGAAGCGCTGGAAGCAGGCAGCTATACCCGCGAGAAGGCACTGACATGGAAAGAAGAACTGGCCACTGTATTCAATCGCGGCTTCTGGGATGGGTATTACATGGGGCGTCAACTGGGCGAATGGAGCGACGTGGACGGATCGGCGGCTACGCGCAAGAAGATACTGTTGGGGAAGGCAGTGAAGTTCTATCCGCGCCTATCGGTAGCTGAGTTTTTGCTGGAGCAGGGCGCACTGGCTGTGGGTGATGAGCTGATGCTGATAGGTCCTGTAACTGGCATCATCTCTCAGCAGGTGGAACGCATACATGTGAACAATGGCCCCGTGGATCGTGCCGAGAAAGGCAATGCGGTGGCTGTGCCGGTGGCCCGCAAGGTGCGCCCGGGCGATAAGATCTATAAAATAGTAGCCACAGAATATGCCTAAGATACTGCACCAGAGAGGGCGCTGCATTGGCTGCAACATCTGTCATGAGATATGGCCGCTGCGGTGGCGCATGTCGCGGGCCGACGGCAAGTGCACGCTCGTGGGCGGCGTAGAGAAAAAAGGCGTGTGGCAGGTAACTGTCTCGGCAGACGAACTGCCCCCAAACCGGATGGCTGCCGAGGCATGTCCGGTGAAGATCATAAGAGTGCAGGAATAACGCTGCATCAGAACAAACGCCCGCGGAACACTACCAATACAACCACAAGCGTAGCCAAAGCAACAACATACCATACCAACATCACCTGAAGCAAACGTGGCGCGAAGTGATAGACCACCGTATGGCTGCCTGCAGGTATGCGTATCACAGGGTAACAATAGTTGGCCGTGAGATGCATTACATGATTTCCGTCCACCTCAATGTGCCAACCCGGGAATGCAACCTGCTGCAACACCAACAGGGCATCGTGCGCCACCTGCACGCTTGCGGTAATGTGTCCCGGTCGGAACGACGTAAGCTGCACAGCATCGCGCACATCATAACTAAACGGAATACGCTGAAAAGACGTTGCGTCAACTGCCACATATCTTCGCGATGGCAGCACCACACCTGGCGAATCGGGCACGGCACCATAGGCCAGATACAGCACGGGGTTCACCCATGCAGAGTCGCGCACCGCACTTTCGGCCAGCATATCGAACCGACTCAAGATAAATGGACTGTAACTATCTGTAGCAATGTTTTTACAAAAGTTATTGAGGTTTGCCGTGAGCGGCTTCATGCGGGGGCGCATGGCATCGTCGTTCCGGGTATTGATGCCTGCAGCCATGTATGGCAACGGGAAACCTGCGGGTGCTGAACCAATGGCATGCTGCATATCGGCACATCGTTCTTCGTCCGTTACCGTGCCGAACATATTAAATTGGGTAGCAGCGACCATATCTGCAACGGCCAGCGCCAGCACCACACGAGAGGTAAAGTAGCGCCCCTGCTGCCACAACAGCAAAAACAGTATCACCAGCAGCAACACCAACTGCACACTACCCTGCACTATGATCAGCTGACGGAACACTGCCCTGTGGATGAACTCGCCCATGTTCACAAACAACTCGTGGTAATTGTCACCTACTCCACCATTCCTGTACAAGGCATAACCTACCAGCGCGCCCGTCACCACCAGCAACGAAAGCACCACCAGCCGCACCCGGCCCACATACGCCCTGCCGGCAGCAGTGAGCACATGAAATGCGCGGGATGCGATGAGCACAGCACCAATAAGAAAGAATAGGCGAAACAAAGAAGGGAACCTGAACAGATCCATAAGCGGCGCATAATGATATAACCACGCCCTGAGCGGCAATGCCGGACCAAAGGACACCAGCAGACAGACCACGGCAGCAACCGCTACACCCCGCCATCGCCTCATGCCCGGCAGCACCACCGCCACCAGCAAAAACGCCAGTCCTAAGAGGCCCATGTAGGCATTGCGCATAGATATGTCGGTATTGTAAAACTCATCGTTCTTAAGCGTAGCAAAGGGTGTGAGCAACGACAAAAGACTTTGAGGCGAGAAGGGCGAACCGTTTGCCTTTTGAAGAGTCACACCTGCGCCACGGGTCATATAGGGCATGGACGCGGCAAAAGCATAAACGACCGGAACGGCCAGCACCAGAAAGGCTACAGCAAACAGAATATTGCCCCGCAACACGGCAGTGCGCTGCGTTTTGTTGGCTATAAGTGAAGACACAAAAAAAGCAGCCAGCAGATAACTGCTCACAATCAGGAACGCCGGGTAACCTCCGGAAAGCACCAAAAACTGAAACAGCGCCGCCAACAAGGCATAGCCCAACCTGCCTGTGCTCAGCAACCTACGATAAGCCCAGAACAGCCATACAATACATGATGCTGAGATGGCCCAGCTGAGATGTTCTGCATTACTCACATAAAAGCCGCATGCAACAAACGTGATGCCACCAAACAGGGCAGCGTGCCGCGACAGCCCGAAACTACTTGCCAGCCGATACATACCCCAGCCACCGGCAGCTACCGTCAGGATAAATTCGGAATTGAAGAGATACACACTATAACGCCCGAACAGGGACATGAGCAACGCCACAGGATACCACATTCCACTCTGCGGATCGGCAAAAAACGGATAACCCGATTGCTGATAGGGATTCCATACCGGTAACACCCCGTTTCGCAGGCAATCGCTGATGAAGAACCGCCAGGGCAGAAAGATATCACGGGCATCCCAGATGAGGGAATGCTGCATGAGCGCCACCTGCCAATAAGCCACAACAGTGACCAGCAGAATCAGGAGATATGGTATTATCTTTTTAGCCAATACAAACTAAATAGCCTTCAAAAGTAGGTTTAATTAAGCGACAAACACATTAACCAAATTTAACTTCCAACAACCTTTCTTTTTTCAAAACGGAACGCTATCTTTAGACAGTTAAAGCTCTTTTCAATGAGGGTACCGGCACAAATACATATTGCCCTTGGTCGCGTTGTCGCCACTACTCTGCTCTGCTGCGCGGCAGCACTGCAGGTAAGTGCACAGCAAGCAACCGCCGGAGATACACCCGACAAAAAATTGCAACCACTTTACCGACTGCTCTACCTGCCTAAGCTGCACACGGCAAAAGCCCTGACAGGAACAAAGATAGTGCCACCACCGGCCGACATTGCAACAGACAGCCTTGCCGGTGCTGACGATCTTGCGTCTGACGAGCCTGCTGATTCTACAACCAAACAGCCGACCGCATTTGCTGAACCTACGCCTGTAAAAAAGGCCGAATCGAAAGAAACCCTTTTTGAAGGAGAGACCGACCAACTGGCGAAGCGTTACGCATATATGATGGATGTATCCAGCGATGAAGTGACCAACCTGTATCTGTACAAGTTCATTGACCAGTGGTATGGTGTAAAGTACAAGTATGGTGGCAACGATGACAAAGGCATAGACTGTTCGGCCTTCTCGCAAAAGTTGTATAGTTCCATTTACAACACACCTATCGATCGTACATCGCGCCAGCAACACCGCAGTGCAGAGAAAGTAAAGAACTACGAAGAGGCCGAAGAAGGCGATCTGGTGTTCTTCCGCATTCATCGTGTGCGTGTGTCGCATGTGGGTGTGTACCTCGCCAATGGTTACTTTGTGCACGCATCCCGCTCGCGTGGCGTAATGATCAGCAGCCTGAATGAGAAGTACTGGAATCGCCGCTTTGCAGGTTGCGGGAGAGTGGAGCACGAAGAAGCCGCTACCGAGTCGGACTTCATCCAATAGCACCACCAAGCGGTATCGGGTTAAAACAATTGCATAGACCAATATTTTTTCAGGGAGATCACCATTGTGTTGCGATAGCCGTTTTTAACAAGCTTTTTTTGCAGCCCCTTGTTATTTTTGCGCCACAAACCAAAACCAATAACCATGCAACGTTACAACGTTTTCCTGCAGATACACAAAGGTCTGCGCGTCATGCTCTATGACACCTCTACTGCCCTGCAACAAGCCGATCTGGAAACTGCAGGCGCCGACCATCCGGCCCTGAAAAAACTTGCCGACACCCTCGACTTTTTTGACGGGCACGCCCACCATGAAGACACCCACGTGTTCAGTATGTTGCAACAATACGAGCCCGAATTTGTGGCTGCCATGGAAGCAGAACATGTGGCCGACCATGCACTGAGCAACGAGTTACGTTCCCTCATCTTGGAATTGAGGCAAGCGACATCGCCCGAAGAGAAATATGCCATTGGTACGCGCCTGTGCCACACATTCAACGCATTTACTGTCTTCAACCTCACACACCTGCACAGAGAGGAGACCGAAGTGAATGAATTACTATGGAAACACTACACAGATATGGACATTATTCTGGCCAATAGACGACTGGTAGCCACCCTCACGCCCGAAGAGGCACAGCAGAGCGCCTACTGGATGCTGCGCAGCGGCAGCGACAACGAACTTGCAAAACTATTTGCAGGCATGAAAGCCGGCGCACCACCAGAGGCATTTGACGGATTGATGGCTATGGCGCAAGAGGTACTTCCGGCCAACAGATTTGAAAAACTTGAGTTGCGCATTGCAGCAGCAGTCTGACGCTCGTCGTAACAATACAACCGAACATCTTCCGGCGTCCACCGCTTCGGAAGATGTTCTTTTTTAGGCCAGCCCCTACTTCAGTTGGTCATATATCTGCAGTGCGCACTGTCTTCCGAGGTCTGCCGAGAAAGAATAGTACTTCTTCATAAAAAGATGCGTCACCTTCTTTCTGCCGGCACGTACATTACGATACTCGGCAACCTCAACAGGCACTTTTGCTTTCCCACCACTTAATGGGTTAACGCCACCCGTCACTTCATAGGAGACCTGAACATCGGTGTGCGCCAGTTGCAGTGTCTGGTCTGCTTTCTGGAAGTAAATAAAGAGGAAGTAATACAGATCGGCCCAACGGTAATAAGTGAACTTTAATGGAAAGGAATTGACACGCACATTCAAAAGACCGCCGTTCAATTTCGTGGTCATTTTCAACGAATCGGCTGTTGCATAAAACTGCCGCTCAAATGCAAGCATCGGCAAGTCGCTCTTCATGCTACATTCCTGTTTGTCCCGCACGCGCCAGTAAAACAAAGCAGGAACAAAGCTTCCACGTAGTTTGGTCACCTTTACATTTGACCCTTTCTGATCGGGTCCTGCATAGCTCACTGCAATTCCGGATGCTTTGGCCACGGGGGTCTTGTCGCCTTTACTGTATGCCTCGTTGGCATAGATTGCGTATTTCTTAGAACTGGCGCATGAAGCAAATAATGAAAGAAAAATGAGGGCGGGTAAAATATATTTCACAAGGACGTCACACTTTGTTTTGGATAGTGCGCGGCAATGATACGAACAAATACGAAAAGGGAAGAAGATCAGATGCCCAGTTTTTCCAGCGCGCTGCGGGCGGCGACCTGGCCTGCATCTTTCTTGTTATAACCGGTGCCTGTAGTATACAACTCACCGTCGATCATCACGCCCACCGTAAACAACCTGCGGGTGCCCTCTGTTTTTTCATCTACCGATTCAAACACCAGTACCTTGCCACTTCGTTGCGCCCAACTGAGCAGTTGGTTCTTGTAGTTGGTATCGGTACTCTCCATCGTGTCCAGGTCTATGTAGGCACGAACGATCTGATTCAAGATGAATTTGCGGGTATTTTCAAAACCCTGATCCAGGTATACCGCACCTATCAGTGCTTCCAGCGCATTGCCGAAAATATGACTGCGGCTCAGGCCCTTGTCGTTCTGGTTGTATTGTACCAGTTTATTCAGCCCCATGCGCAATGCCACATTATTCATGGTCTCGCGTCGCACAATGCGGGAACGTAGTTCCGTGAGGTAACCCTCCGGTTGGTAAGGATATTTCTTGAAAAGGTATTCAGCAATGATGGCACCCAATATTGCGTCGCCCAAAAACTCAAGCCGTTCATTACTGCTGGTAACCTCTTCGGGCTTGGAACGGTGCATCAGCGCCAGCCTGTAATACTCAATATGCACAGGTGTGAAGCCAACTACATGCTCCAGTTGCAGCAATAGTTGTTTGTCAGAAGACGATAAAGAAGGTTTTAAGATGCGATTGATCAGCCGACGCAAATTATTCGGATGGCTTTTTGAAGATCACCGACGCATTGTGTCCTCCGAAACCAAAGGTGTTACTCAATGCCACATTCACCACACGTTTCTGAGCCGTATTGAATGTGAAATTAAGCCTTGGATCGAATGCCGGGTCATCGGTAAAGTGATTGATGGTCGGCGGGATAATGTCGTGAACTGTTGCCAGAATGCTCGCGATCGCTTCAATAGCTCCGGCAGCACCCAGCAGGTGACCGGTCATTGATTTCGTAGAGCTGATGTTCACGTTGTAAGCATGCTCTCCGAATACACGCTGAATCGCAGCGATCTCGCTGATGTCGCCAAGTGGCGTTGATGTACCGTGAACATTGATGTAGTCAATGTCTTCAGGCTTCATACCAGCGTCAGCAATGGCATTCTTCATTACATTGTAGGCGCCCAGTCCCTCGGGGTGAGGAGCTGTAAGATGGTAGGCATCGGCACTGAGGCCACCGCCTACCAACTCGGCTATGATGTTGGCACCACGGCGTTTAGCGTGCTCATACTCTTCGAGAATGATGGCGCCTGCCCCCTCGCCCAATACAAAACCATCACGGTTCAGATCGAACGGGCGACTTGCGGTAGCATAGTCGTCATTGCGCTCAGAGAGGGCTTTCATGGCGTTGAAACCACCTATACCCGCCTCTGTTACTACTGCTTCAGAACCACCACATACTATCGCGTCGGCCTTGCCCAGACGAATGTAGGTGAGTGCATCTATAAGCGCGTTGGTAGAAGAAGCACAAGCACTTACAGTAGAGAAGTTAGGACCACGGAAACCATACTTCATAGAAATATGACCCGAGGCAATGTCAAGAATAAGCTTGGGGATGAAGAACGGGTTGAAGCGGGGGGTGCCATCGCCGGTCGCGAAATTCTTCATTTCTTCAATGAAGGTGATCATACCGCCGATACCAGAGCCCCAGATTACGCCCACCCTGTCTTTGTCAATACCATCTTCTGTAAGACGGGCATGGCGCACAGCTTCGTCGGCTGCTACCAATGCGATCTGAGAGAACCTGTCCAGCTTGCGTGCTTCCTTACGTTCAAAATAGTTCTCAGGGTTGAAGTTCTTCAACTCGCATGCGAACTTGGTCTTGAACTTGGTCACATCAAACTGCTGGATGTATCCGGCGCCCGAAACGCCATTAACCAACCCATCCCAGTAAGAGGGTATGTCATTGCCTAATGGCGTCAGGGCTCCGAGACCCGTAACGACAACTCGTTTTAACGCTAAGCTCATCTAACGATTTTCAGTTACAGAAGTGGTTTGGGACTAAATTACTTTACGTGCTCCTCAAGATAAGAAACAGCCTGACCAACAGTTGTGATGGTTTCAGCCTGCTCATCAGGAATAGAGATGTTGAATTCTTTTTCGAATTCCATGATCAGTTCTACGGTGTCAAGAGAATCAGCTCCGAGGTCGTTAGTAAAACTTGCCTCCGGGTTAACTTCTGATTCGTCAACTCCCAATTTGTCTACGATAATTTTCTTAACGCGATTTGCAATTTCAGACATAGTAGTGCGTTTAAATTTTATGCTGCAAAAATATACTTTTTGAGATAATGAGAAAGGAATATTTTATTTTGTCAGAAAATTTTTAAAAAATGTCCTGTAACCTCTTTTCGTCAACTGCATCAAACACATTATCAAACAACTAAACAGTAAATTATTAATCAATACAATATCAAAAATATTGGATTTCGCGGCGCACTATCACCACATCGCGTCCATAATCTGTTTGTGTCTTTTTTATGAGGTTGCCGTTTGAATCGTATTCGTTCCGGTATAGTATGGTGCGTTGCAATTTTCCGTCGGCCGAGTAGAGCTCTTCTTCAGTCTCATTGCCCTGCTCGTCATACTTGTACTTCGACTTCCTGTCCAGCTTTCCTTCGGCGTTATAATTGGTCTCTTCCGTCATGTTGCCGGCTGAGTCATACTTATATAATGTCACCAGTGTGATGCCGTATATCGTGTTCCGCTGCTCTATCATGTTCCCGGCCGCGTCATATTTGTACCTGGTGCGGCGTGTTTCCACTTCATCAGCATCATAGGTCACCTCCAATATGGGCCGGTTGGCTGTATCGTACTTCCAGATGGCGCGGTTCTGCAGGTGATTATCAATATTAAATGCCTCCTCCTTTATCACGTTGTCATTGTCGTCATACTCCGACACCGTTTTCAGAGAAATAAGACCTGTCGGTGAATATTGCTTCCTCCACACCTCATTACCCCGACGATCGTACTTATACAAATTGGCATACTGATACTTTCCATTGGCGTCGTAGTTGCGCTCGTCAATAATGCGCCCCGCTTCATCGGTCTTAAAGACCGACTTGGAAGCAAGTGTACCGTCGGTGTTATAATAGTATTCCCTGAGCTTGTACCCACGCTCATCATACTTGGTCACGATCTTATAGCCATTTCGGGTCTCATAGTCTGACACACCTACCGCCTTGTAGTTATACTCTGTCAGTTGTTTGACGCGACCTCTGAAACCATCGGTCATAACATCCTGTGCCCGTGAGGAGGTCAGGCTAAATATCAACGAAAAAGTGAGGACGAGTTTTTTCATGACAGCGCGGCTAAACTACTCATTGTTTTGCAGACCTCATATTATTGGATCCTGCAGGCCACTACTTACCTGTGTATTCTATCTCACGTTCGAACACCGACCGGGGTTTATCGTTCTTATAAACGGCCTTGAAGGTCCAGTTGCCGTTCTTGTCATAATTACCATGCTCGAACGTGGTAGTGAACTGAAGGCTGGAATGGGAGTCATATTCGCGCTCTTCGGTCTCGTTGCCGTTGCGGTCATAACGGATATTCGACTTCAGGAAAAGGTGCCCCTTGCCGTCATACCGGTCAAAGACAATTCGGTTGCCGTTCAGATCATACTTTCCCTTTCCGGTCATGAACAGCGTTCCCGATGGGTCATAATTATTCTCTTCCGACTCATTGCCAAGCTTATCGTATATATAGGTAGTGGTGACATTCAATCCTCCATCTCCACGGTATCGTTTCACATCGACCAGGCGGCCACTATCGTTGTAGTTATATACTGAACGGGACAGCATCGCGCCATCGGCCGAATAGGTCACATACTCTACCCTATTGCCTTCATCATTATAGCGGCATACCGACTTCACTTTAAGAACATCCTTTACCGCCTCCTTAGCCGTGGCGTTTACCGAGTATTCATATTCGGTCACCGTTTTCACCGGCCCTTTCAGCTTCCAACGCTTCAGATCGTTTTTCACCTGTGCCGATGCGCCCATTGCAACGCAGGCGGCAACCATAAATGATAATGCGAACACTTTCATAGCAGCAGAAAAATTCCAACTCTAAATTACAAATATCCTTCCTTCCGGTCTTAATATGAGCCGTAATGCAGCACCGTCTTCACCTCAGCGTTTATGATCTGCAGCGCCACATCGGTCGGCAGGTCGTCGTTGGCACGAGACACTACATCCAGAATGCGTGCATGAAGATCGCGTGCAGGCGCTTCCGGATTAAGCGACTGAGAGATACGGTTGATCATGTTCAGTTCCTGTTCCTTCACTCCTTTTACGGTCTCCCATACATTCTTAGATACGTAGATCTGTTGCGAAAGGTTGTGTTCAAACTCGGTGCGTATGGAAATGGTCATGGCCAACTGCAGGTCGCGCACGGTCATATCGCCATCATATACCCTGGGTATTAGCTGACGCGCACTGATACGCTCCACAAACAATGCAAGGCGCTCATATGCCTGCAGCCTAAGGCGTAGTGTCACATCCTGAGCGCCCTCAAAAATTGCCAGTTGCTTGCGCTTGTTCTGCGCCACAATGAACTTATTGACGATTGTAGAGGTAGCTATCAGCACAACGATAGCGGGAATGGTGTATTTAAGTATCTCCAGTATGGTAGCTGTTGCATTCATGTTTGTAAAAATAGCTGGTTGTTCCGAATTAACTAACTGATCTTCAATGTATCAGATCACAATTTTGCGCCCGATTGGTCCACGTTGGCCAGCTGACCGCAGGCTGCATCTATATCCTTGCCACGGCTGCGTCTGAGTCTGGCGTTCACCTTGTTGGCGGCGAGGAACGCCATAAATTCGTTCACCTTCTCTTCTTCAGGCTTTTCGAACTTGGCATTCTCTATCGGATTGTATTCAATAATGTTAATCAGATCGGCAGGCACCTGACGGTAGATCTTTATGAGATCCTCGGCATCGCGCTGGCTGTCATTGAAGTTCTTAAAGAGAATATACTCAAAGGTGATCTCGTTTCCGGTAGCCTTGTAGAAGTAATTGAGAGCATCAATAAGCACCTTGAGATTATTGGTCTCGTTTATGGGCATTATCTCATTGCGCTTTTCATCGGTAGGCGCATGCAGCGACAGTGCCAGCTTGAACCGCACCTGATCGTCGCCCAGCTGCTTTATCATTTTAGCCACCCCCGCCGTAGATACCGTGATGCGGCGCGGGCTCATACCCAACCCGTCGGGCGATGTGATACGTTCTATAGCCTTGAGGGTGTTTTTATAGTTGAGCAATGGCTCACCCATGCCCATGAACACAATATTGGACAATTTCTTGTTGTAATGCTTCATGGACAACTCGTTGAGCAGGGTCACCTCATCAACGATCTCATCAAATTCAAGGTTGCGCTTGCGTGTCATGTAACCCGTAGCGCAGAACTTACAAGATAGCGAACACCCCACCTGCGACGAAACACAGGCAGTCATGCGTTTTTCCGTGGGGATCAGCACACTCTCCACATAGTAACCATCGTGCAACTGCAACCTGTTTTTTATGGTGCCGTCGCTGCTGTACTGGCTGTGGTGCATGGCTACCTTGGGAATAAAGTACTGTTCTGAGAGTTTCTCCCTGAGCGCCTTCGGCAGATTGGTCATGTCGTTGATGTCGGAGGCATGTTTCTGCCACACCCACTCGTGCACCTGTTTTGCCCTGAATTTCGGCTCTCCGGCAGCTGCCAACATCGCTTCAAGTTCCGGCAGACTTATCTCACGCAGATTCTTCATGGGCACAAAGATAACTCAATAATGCTCGGAGATATGTTAAAAGAAAACACAATACACCCTACATCAGCGACTGTAAAAATGCCGGATCAAGCTGACCTCCCCGCTTACGGGCCTCCTCCGCTTCCTGCCGGGCCTTGGGCTTCTGCCCCATCATCAGGTAGCACTGAGCGCGCATATAATATGGATCGGGATTCTCGGGTTTCAGGTAGTTAGCGCGATCGTAGTCTTTCAATGCCTCGGCCGGTTTACCGATGCGGAGATAAATGCGTCCCCTATTCATGTACGGTATGTACGCATCAGGATTCTGATTGATAGCATATTGGTATTCTACAAGAGACGAGTCTGTTTTGCCGATTATGTCCAGATAGTTGGCGTAGTTACTATGCCCTTCCGGAAAGTACTTTTTGAGCGACAACGCCTTTCTGAAAGCTACACCGGCAGAATCGAATTTCTGACGGATACTGTATACGACACCCAATCCCAGATATGCACTTTCAAGCTTATCGTCAATAGACAGTGCCTTGAGGTAGGTAGCCTTGGCGTCATCTACCAGACCTACACTACGCTGGTACTCACCAATACAGATAATGGGACTGGTATAATCTGGTTTGCGTTCCACCGACTTAGTGAAATAATAAAATGCTGAGTCTCCATTACGCTGCCTGTCCTGCTGGGTGAGCGATGTCTCGAAACGGGTATAATAGTCCTGCCCGAGGTAGAAGTAGCCGATAGGAGATTCAGGGTTCTTCTCTATGGCGCTGTTCCACAGACTGATAGAATCATACCAGTCTTTGTTGCGCTCGTTGGTCATATAGCCATACACCAGACTCACCGCCACCAACGCTCCCAGAACTACTGTGGGCGCCTGCTTCTTTTCTTCTATAAGCCATGCTGCAAGCGAACCCACAAGCAGGAATATGCCAACATATGGAATATAAGTATAACGGTCGGACATGATAGCACCACCCACGGGCATGAACTGCAACAACAAAAGCAGATTGATGACAAAAAACGAAACACACAGAACCACCAGACGGTTGTTTCTGCCATACTTCAAAAGCAAGAACAAACCTGCCGCCACCAGCAAGGGATACACATAAAACACAGCAGGCAATGCATCATTCACCTTCAGCGGGTAAGGATAAAAATTGGTAAGCCCCACCGGCAGAACAGCTTTCCATATATAGGTGGTAAGGGCATAACAACCCAATGCGATCCTTTCGTAGAATTTGAAGCTCACATCCAACGTGCCAAGGGCTCCCACATCCTTCTGTGCGTATATAGAAATAAGGCCAAAGGTTACCGACAAGGCAAAGAGCGGAAGTTTCTCTATGATCAGATTAAATCCCAATTTGCGTCGCTCATAGAAATCTACCAGCAACAGCACCACCGGCAAGGTCACCCCCACCGACTTGCACATGAGCGAAGTAGCGAACAACATGATAGTTGCCACATACCATAACCACTTTTTGCCTGCCTGATTGCGCACATACCATATATGGGTCACCATGGCCAGCATGTAGAACATACCGTACAGCAGATCCTTTCGCCCCGCGATCCAGGTAACAGATTCAACCCTCATGGGGTGCACCGCGAAAAGAAGGGCTGTGACCGCCGCCACTGTCATATTCCGCGTAAGCACACGGGCAAACGCAAACACAGTAAACGTGCAAAGTATATGGAATAGGGTACTGTGCAGGTGATAATAATAGGGCTCCAAACCATGCTTGCTATACTCGTACCAATAAGTAACAATAGTGAGCGGGTGATAGTTACCCATCACCAGCGCATCCATACTGAACAACTTTTTAAAACCTTCGATGGTGCTGTTCTTTATCCACGGATTGGTGAGCACATAACCCAGATCGTCCCAGTTGGTGAACTGGTTATCGAGCGAACCTTTATATATGACAAATGTCAGCAGGGCGATACCGGCAAGTATCAGCCATTGGGCATTCTTCTTTACAAAACTATCGCCGTTGCCTACAGTAGACTGTGCCGCCGGGGCAGTAGCCTGAACTGGCTTCTTATTCTGTGGTTGTACCTGGGGTTGTTTCTTTGCCATTTTCGGTAATATGAACCGGATAAGCCCGGATGATCAGATAACCAATATCGTTTAACCCCGTAAGATAGTATAAATGTTGAATTTGGAAACCTATCAAAAATCCACCCGGTAATAGAATATCGGCAGGAAGCCTAACTGGTACGTTGTGTAAAACGGATTAGCAACACCCTGCGACGCCAGATCTGAACTATATGTAAGTGCCAGCACATTTTTCTGACCGGTCACATTAACCAGATCCAAAGATATTTCATGCGTGAGGCGTTTCGCATTCAGGCGCACACCCAGCTTAATGTCTGCACGGAAATAAGGATCAAACCTGAGACTATTCCGCTGGCTATCCACCACCACCATGTCTCCCAACGCATTTGACGCAGCAATATCAACTGGTGAATAGAGCTTCCCCCCAATGGTCGTCACCTTGAACCCACCCGTGAATGTGCTGTACTTACCTATCTTCTTCTCGTAACCGAACAAAAGATTTGCCGCATAACGGGTGTTATAGTCAGTGTTGCGGTATACCCCATCGTTCCCCGCCGCTTTCGAGTCAAACGCCGACGCCGTGAACAAAGTGTAGAATCCACGACTGAATCCCTTTTCCAATGTCAGCTCCAACCCGTAATTGTAGCCGGTACCGGTGTTCTGCAACGTATCAGGGAAAGTTCGGCTATATGTTGAACCCTGATTGAGGGACGAGTAAGACGAACCTACTCGCAGTTCAACGGGAACATTATACAGATACTGTCCATACGCTTCTAAACGCATGCGCAGTTTTGGCGCCAGAACATGCTCGTAGCCTGTAACGAAATGGTGGCTGCGAGTGAACCCCACTTTTTCGTTCACATGTTCCCCCGGCGTGCTCTTGGGCAGGATAGCGAAATACTGGTACAACGGCTGCATCTGACTGTGCAGACCATAACCCGCGGTCACTACATCCTTTTCGGTAGCGGCCCAGCGGAAACCAAGCCTTGGCTCCAGCGCCTTCGAACCGTTGTGAGTAAGATACTGTGCGTGAAGGCCGCCCGTTACAGTGGTCTTTATACCCGGGCGGGTCTTATACTGAACGTACGCCTGCACCAGATTGGTGCTGCCCACATGCTGTTCGCGCAACTGCCAGTCCTGTCGTGACGTGGGGTATTGGCGGCTGCTGTCCTGAAAATTGACCCGGTACAACTTGTTTTCAATACCATACTTCAATGTGCGTGTAGCAGACAGCTTTTTGTTGATATACCAATGAGCGGTAGTAGCTGCGGTCATGAAGTCATAACCCAGCACACGCTTCATAGAATCAACTGCAAACGACGCACTTCGAAACACCTTTATATGATCGGCCCACACATCGCCGGCCGACTGTGCCACCGTAAACTTCATGAACGTCTTGGCGTTGATCGTGTAACTATAAGTTCCACCCACGAATCCGCTCCTCGACGTGAAGTACTGGTCCCTGTCGGACTCGCCATACAGCTGAGATTCGGGCGTAGTAAGTGTGCTCACAATCAGATCGATCTTGCTGGTGCCACCTATACCAAAGAACGCCAGATCGCCCTTCTTCCCCATCGGGAAATTGAACCGGAAGCTGGCATCCTGATATTGGGGCACCGACGACGTACCGATCTTGATATTCATTGCCTGGAACGCCTGCAGCGTACTGTAGCGGTAGTTGATAAGGAACGAAGACCCCTTATTCTTAGAGAATGGACCTTCCGCCATTACCTCTGTTCCAAGTATACCGAACTGCCCGGTGAATTCATACTTCTGGTTATTTCCGTTGCGCAGACGCACATCAAACACTCCTGCCACTGCATCGCCATACTCGGCCGGGAATGCCCCCATAAAGAAATCACTATTGGCCAGCAGCTTACTGTTCAGCATGCTCACCGGGCCTCCGGTTGTTCCGGGTATATTAAAATGGTTTGGATTGGGAATATCCACACCCTCCATACGCCACAAGACACCCTGCGGACTGTTCCCCCTTATCACAATATCGTTTCTGGAATCGTCGCCACCCTGCGCCCCCGCAAAGTTCGATGCCATACGGGCAGGGTCGTTCCTGCTGCCCGCATATCGCTCAGTCTCCTGAACGTCAAATGTTCTGGTACTCACCAGGGCAAGCTCATTAATATGCTCACGTTTCTGGGTCACTACCACCTCGTCTATCTTCACTGCCTTCTCCTCCAGCTCTATGGGCAATATCACTTCCTTTGCTGACGTTACCAGCACATCAGCGATGTTGCGGCTTTCATACCCCATGTACGACACCGTGATTGTATGCTTTCCCACCGGCACACTGTCTATACGAAACACACCGTTCTCATCACAAACACCACCCGGCGGTGGCACAAGGTCGGTCACTGACACTGCCGCACCGGGCAAAGTGACTTTTGATTCCTTATCGGTCACTGTACCGCGTATCCTTTGATACCGTTGCGCGCTCATCGTCAGCGGCAACAAAAAGCAAAGAACAGGCAGATAGTAATACTTCCTTGTCATATCAGGCATATTATACCACGACAAGATACTGATTGATATGAAATTAATACTGAAATTATTAGTAGTTTTGCGGTCTCGTCAGCTACTAATTGTTCGGCGCACCCGCTGCCACCCACTTCTTCACCTGTATAATCTTGCAATCAAGCAGTTTCGCACCGCCCTGGGGCATAGGGCTATATCCTGATGCGTGGGAAATAGTACCTGTCAGCTTTCCGCTCAAAGCTACATTCTTCACACTCGAATGGTCCATAAGACTGCCGCCCGGTGCAGAAGCCGAATTATGACACCCTGTGCAATACTGTTGCATCATGGGCGCAATAATACCACTATAGCTGAAGCTGTTTGTGTCGCAGGCATTGGTGGCACATGCTCCGCTATCTATTGCCCCACCCTGTATCCAGCGCCGGATCAGTGACACATTAGCCTCTGAAAGCGCAGGCGCGTTACGTGGCATAAAGTCATCTCCCGTCTCAGTCGTGATCGACTTAAATATCTTACTCGCGGCCGGATTGCCGGGAACAATTCCCTTCTTCCTTATGTTGGCATAATTGTCCAGCACATATCCGTCTTCATGCGAGGCTGCATCGTGACAGCCACTCTTGGCGCAATTCGACTGAAATATCGGGAGAATATCCCGTTCAAAACAGATCTCAGGATCGCCCGTCTGTTGGCTCACGGGCATCACATACGGCTGATGCACACACGAATAAAACACTACGGACGACACAATCACTCCGGCCGCTGCAACAGCAAGCACATTTCTATTCATCATTGATCTTACTACCCTGAACATGACCGCAATTTACGAAACTTAGCCGGCATCACGGATTTCGTCTTAATGCCAATATGTATATTTACACTGCTCCCGCAAACGCAAACGCATGAACCGCCAAATATCTCCATTCAAAGCAGCAATAGACAAACTATCACCGATGCCTGATGCTGACTGGCAACTAATAGAACCCTATGTTACTGAAAGACTTATTCCTAAAGGCTCCTGTTTTGTGAGAGAGGGCGAAAAAGCGAAAGACGTGGGTCTGATACTCGAAGGCAGCATGCGACATTTTTACACCTGCGATGGAGAGGAAAAGACAACCTACTTCTACTTCGAAAATGCTTTCGTGAGCAGCTACATAAGTTGTATCATCGGGCACCCCTCGCAGCTAAGCATCGAAGCCCTCGCCGACACCCGACTGCTCACCGTCCCCTACGCACGCATAGCGGAACTATTCACCTCAAATATTCACTGGGAACGCTTCGGGCGAAAGGTGGCCGAATGGGCAATGATGGGGCTTGAGGAACGAATGGTGGGTCTGCTCACTCAAAGTCCCGAGGAGCGATATACCGCCCTTCTCAAGAGCAACAAGATAAAGATCATGGAGCGCATCCCGCAGCATCTCATAGCCAATTACCTCGGCATAACCCCTGTGAGCCTCAGTCGCATTCGCAACCGCGTACAGAAAAAGTAAGGCCTCAGCATTTCTTATCTTTTGTTATCGTGTGGCGCCAAGGAGGCGAAATAATTTTGTGCCAACAAAACAAAAGAAAATGCAGACCAACACAAACACTACGGGCATCAAGATAAAGGGCGGAAAACTCCTCTACACATCCATAATCATCAATGCGTCGCCAGCCACAGTATGGAAGGAACTCACCGACTTCGCCACCTACCCGCAATGGAATCCGTTCATTAAGTCCATCACAGGTAAACCCGCACCCGGCAGTACGATCCAGGTGACACTGCAGCCACCCAATGGGAAACCCATCTTAATGAAACCAACGGTACTTGTTTTCCAAGAACAAAAAGAACTACGGTGGATCGGCAGCCTCGGCGTTCCATATATATTCGACGGCGAACACGTCTTCAGATTTGAAGAGAATATCAACGGTACTACCACGTTGCACCACTTCGAACGATTCCGGGGCATCCTCATACCATTCCTGTCTACGTTGCTAGACAAAACAACCAGAGAAGGCTTCTCCCTCATGAACGAAGCACTGAAACAACGTATAGAAAAGGGGTAATCAGCAAGAAATCGTAACTTTAACTGATGCCAATGCAATTAAGCATCAATATTTGATGAACAAACGTCTCCTGCTACTCTCGGCCTTATTTTTCGTTCTTCTCCTGACAAATTCGTGTGCAATGCGTTCGCAACCCCTCACAACTGTACCGCAGGTAGAGCTGTCAAAATACGCCGGCAAGTGGTATGAGATTGCGTCCTTCCCGCAACGCTTCCAGAAAGGCTGCCATTGCACCACTGCAGAATACACGCCTACCGACAAAGGATATATAATAGTAGAGAACCGCTGCAACAAAGACAGCATCACCGGAAAAGAATCTTACATAAAAGGAAAGGCATTCATTGACGAAGGAACGGGCAACGCCAAACTGAAGGTCCAGTTCTTCTGGCCCTTCAGGGGCAAGTACTGGATCATAGACCTTGCCGACGACTATAGCTACGCAGTGGTTGGACACCCAAACCGGGACTACCTATGGATCCTTTGCCGCACCCCGCACATGGAGAAAGCAACTTATGATGCAATCGTCGAACGAATAAAAGCTAACGGGTTCGATGCATCACGCTTGCAACTAACACCACAACGACAATAGTGTTAACCCGCTATAGACACACCTATCAGCTTGCCTATACCAAAAGTGATCGCGGCCGCCATCAACCCGAACAACACCTGCCTGAAACCGGAGAACCATACACTCCTGCCTGTAAACAAGGTTATGGCACTGCCGATCAGAAACAGCCCTGCCGCGCTGAACGCAACACTCAGCCCTATCGCCAGCATACCGGTTGCGAAAAAGAA
>JACCEA010048463.1_pt1 | contig 29372 bp, 16 predicted proteins | sample 7449851 | NCBI WGS metagenome assembly JACCEA01 (sample SAMN15323453, study PRJNA562643) | freshwater metagenome | isolation source: river surface water | place: USA:Blue River Watershed | collected 2017-08-18
GCTGTTTCGTAACAAGCTGTTGTTGGTTGAACTGGTTGTGTTCCTGTTACATCCCACGAACATGTTGTTGTGTTGAAGGTTGCTGTTTCGTAACATGCTGTGGTTGGTTGAACTGGTTGCGTTCCTGTTACATCCCAAGTACAAATTGTTGTGTTGAAGGTTGCTGTTTCGTAACATGCGGTAGTTGGTTGAACAGGTTGTGTTCCTGTTACATCCCACGAACATGTTGTTGTGTTGAAGGTTGCTGTTTCGTAACAAGCTGTTGTTGGTTGAACTGGTTGTGTTCCTGTTACATCCCACGAACATGTTGTTGTGTTGAAGGTTGCTGTTTCGTAACATGCTGTTGTTGGTTGAACTGGTTGGGTACCTGTTACATCCCAAGTACACGTTGTTGTGTTAAATGTCGCTGTTTCGTAACAAGCTGTGGTTGGTTGAACTGGTTGTGTTCCTGTTACATCCCACGAACACGTTGTTGTGTTGAAGGTCGCTGTTTCGTAACAAGCAGTTGTTGGTTGCGCAGGCTGTGTTCCTGTTACATCCCAAGTACATGTTGCTGTGTTGAAGGTCGCTGTTTCGTAACAAGCTGTTGTTGGTTGAACTGGTTGTGAAATAATAGTTAAGTGTAAAGTATCAACATCACATAGACCGTTTGTAAATGTGTAATCTCCACTTGTTGTGTAAGTTGTGCCATTCCAAACGTATGAACCACATGCCGTTTGAGTACTTACAACTCCTGTTTGTGGAGTAACGGTAATCGTCAACGTTGCCGTACTCGCACACTGCCCTGCTGTTGGTGTAAACGTGTAAGTTGTTGTTGCCGTATTATCCAAAGCTGGTGACCACGTTCCAGTGATACCATTATTTGATGTCGTTGGTAATGCTGATAACGTTTCTCCCGAACAGATTGCTGAAACTTGTGTAAATGTTGGGTTTGTCGTTGGAGTAACACTCACTACTGAAGCTGTTGATGTAGCAGAACAACCATTACTATTTGTAACCTCTACTGTGTAAGAACCTGATGTGTTTGCGACGTAAGTTGAACTATTTGCAAGAGAAATATTTACACCATCTTTCTTCCATTGGTAAGTATTACCTGTTCCGCTATTTGCAGTTAACGTAACTGAACCACCTTGACAAAAAGTTAAAGGTCCTGATGCAGATATGGATGCAGCGATACCACTTGAATAAACCTCAATTTCTCGCCAAGAAACCCAAGATGGAGAACTTGTAGTTTGTACTTTAATTGCTCCAACATTTAAAATCGGTGATGACTGATAATTTCTAGTTAAAAGTTGACCCATTGAAGTAAAACCTGATATGGTTTCTACCAAAGTCCAAGGGCCTGAAATACTTGGTGCAGCATATATCTGATGGGTTGTATTTCCATTTGGTGTTTGATCAATCAATAAAGTTATTTTATCTACTGAGAATTGTCCTTGCAAATCTACTTGAATCCAACCTGTATTGTTTGCAGTAGCCCAACCTGTCGTTGTCAAACCATCAAATGCTTTAGAGGCAGTTGCAGTTGAGTAGGTTCCGCTCGCCGTTGCTGGCTTGTTTAATGCAATATTGACACTACTATAGTTACTTACTGTTGAAGTTGCGGTAACGGGAGTACATGTACCAAAAGTATATGTCACAGTATATGTACCTATTGTTGAGGTAATAATACTTTGTGTTGACGCACCTGTTGACCAAGCGTATGTTCCACCGCTTGTTGATGGCGTTGCTGTTAAAGTGGCAGATGCACCAGAACAAAGGGTTGCATTGTTAACAGTAAGGGTTGGAGCTGGATTAACTGTAACCGTACCTGTTGCAGTTGAAGCAGGACAAGATCCAGTTGTGTATGAAACAGTATATGTAGTTGAACTCGTTGGCGAAATAGTTATTGCACTCGTAGTTGCTCCTGTTGACCAAGAATAAGTACCACCAGTTGGCGATACATTTGCTGTTAGTGATGTTGTTGCTCCTGCACAAATGGTAGTTGAATTGACAGAAACAGTAGGAGGTGTTGAGACAGTAACAACAGAAGGAGAAGATAATGCTGAACAACCATTACTATTTGTAACCTCAACTGTATATGATCCAACAGCATTAGCAGAATAAGAAATTGCGTTAGCACTAGGAATATTTACCCCATCTTTTTTCCATTGGTAGGTATATCCCGTTCCACTATTTGCAGTGAGGGTGACAGAATTACCTTGACAAATGGATAATGGACCTGAAGCGCTTACACTTGCAGAAACACTATTGGAATACACTTCAATTTCTCCCCACGATACCCAAGAGACCGACTGTGTTGTTTGAACTTTAATTGCCCCAACATTTAACAATGGAGAAGCACTATAATCTCTAACTAAAACCTGACCTGAACTGGTGTAACCACTCAATGTTTCTACCAAAGTCCAAGGGCCTGAGATATTTGGAGCTGAATAAATTTGATGTGTGGTATTTCCATTTGGAGACTGACTCACGTATAATTTTATAGTATTTACTGGAAAACTTCCTTGTAAATCAACTTGTATCCAGCCAGTATAAGCACCAGTAGTCCATGCATTTTCATTTAAAAGATTGGTTATCCCATCAAATGCTCTTGAAGGAACAGTAACTCCGTATGAACCACTTGCAGTAGCTGGTTTATTTAATGCAACATTTGCAGTTGTTGAAGTTACACTTACCGTCATTGTTGCTGTACTCGCACACTGCCCTGCCGTTGGCGTAAACGTATAAGTCGTTGTTGTTGTATTATTTAAAGCTGGTGACCAAGTTCCAGTGATACCATTATTTGATGTTGTTGGTAAAGCAGGGATAGTTGCTCCTGAACAATACGGTCCAACTTGTGAGAATGTTGGAGTGGTTGTTGGATTGACCGTTATCGTCAACGTTGCTGTTGTAGCACATTGTCCTGCGTCGGGTGTAAACGTGTAAATTGTTGTCGCGGTGTTGTCCAAGGCTGGCGACCACGTTCCTGTGATGCCGTTGTTTGATGTCGTTGGCAATGCACTCAAGCTTGCTCCTGAACAGATTGGACTTACTGCACTGAATGTCGGGGTTACGTTTGGATTGACCGTTATCGTCAACGTTGCTGTTGTAGCACATTGTCCTGCGTCGGGTGTAAACGTATAAGTTGTTGTCGTTGTGTTATCCAAAGCTGGTGACCACGTTCCCGTGATACCATTGTTCGATGTTGTTGGTAATGCTGCTAATGATCCGCCTGAACAGATTGGACTTACAGCACTGAATGTCGGTGTTACGTTTGGATTGACCGTTATCGTCAACGTTGCTGTTGTAGCACACTGCCCTGCTGTTGGTGTAAACGTGTAAGTTGTTGTTGCTGTGTTGTCCAAGGCTGGCGACCACGTTCCCGTGATACCATTGTTCGATGTTGTTGGTAAAGCTGATAACGTTTCTCCTGAACAGATTGGTGCTACTTGTGTGAATGTTGGTGTAACAGCTGTATTTACAACTACAGTTTGTGATTTAACTGTACTTACCCCATTCGTTGTAACTGTACAGGTATAAGTTGTCGTAGTTGTTGGATTTACAGAAATAGATGCTGTTGTTGCACCGTTAGACCATAGGTAGGTGCTAGAGCTATATAACTGTTGTATTTCGTCTTGCGTTAAAGCACGATTCCAAAAACTAAACTCATCAAGGTTACCTTTATAAAACTCAGTTCCTACTCCACTAGGAAAATTATAACCTAATTTAGTAATTGCGGCAGGAGCCGTAGGATTCGGTAAGGAGGATGAGGCTACAGAATTTACACTATTCAATAATCCGTTAACATAAATGGATGCTGTCGAACCAGATCTCGTAAAAACAATATGATTCCATTGGTTTGATTGAATTTGATTTGATGTTGTTGAAGTTACTTGCCATGTTGGATTAATTAAAAAGCTACATTCCGCGGAACCGTCAATGTTTAACCTAGAAATAAACCGCCACTGAGAACCGCCTTGAGAAGAATAGGAGGATAGAATAGTTCCACTTAATTCGTTACATTTTATCCAATAGGAATAAGAAAAATTGTTTTGAACTGAGTTTATAGAATTATTAGTACCTAAATTAATATTTGAATTCACCCCATTAAAATAGTATGCGTTATCTTGATTTCCAAATCTATCAGTTGTCAAAAAAGCTCCATTCACAGTCCCGTTATTCCCATTTCCACTCTCATCATTTGCATTCCCATTAAATGGCCAGTAACCAACCAAACCATTTGTCAAACTTCCACTTAAAGCTGTCGAAGAGCCAAAAGAACCTGTAATAGCTATAGTCGTTGCGTCACCTGAACAAATCGTATCGTTCGTAGCGGTAATCGTTGGATCAGCTAATACAGTTACTTGTATATTGTCCGTCACCGCAGCACAAGAACCTAAGGTGTAACTTACAGTATAGGTTGTTGTAGCAGTTGGGCTTACACTTGCAGAAGAACTTGTTCCCAAACCATTCGACCATGCAAAAGTTCCCCCAATAGTTGAAGGCGTGGCAGTTAATGTTGTTGAATTTCCTGCGTAAATCGTAACATCCGTTCCTGCATTTACAGTTGGCGTTGGTGTAACCGTCAAATTCAAGGTAGCCAAGCTATCGCAACCGTTTGAACCCAGCAATGTTGCTGTTTGTGAACCTGGGGCATTAAATGTTAAGCCATTCCAAGTATAGGGCAATTCAGAAGAACATATAGCTTCATCTGTTGTGCTAATTGATGAAGGTATTACCGTCAAATTCAAGGTAGCCAAGCTATCGCAGCCGTTTGAACCCAACAATGTTGCTGTTTGTGAACCTGCTTCACTAAACGTTAATCCATTCCAAGAATAGGGCAATTGAGATGCGCAAATCGTTGTGTTTGTTGTACTTGTGGCAGTAGGTAGAATCGTTAAATTCAAAGTTACTGTACTATCGCAACCATAATAAGAACCGCTAACAATGGTAAAGGTTGCAGTGTTATTACTTGTTGAATACGTATTTCCATCAATCCATATGATTGGGCTACAAGAAGTTATGTAATCTACCCCAACTAAGCTTGGGTAAACGGTTATAGTTTGTGTGGTCGAACATCCGTCACTGTTGGTGTAAGTTATCGTTGCTGTTCCTGCCGCAACTCCAGTTACTAAACCAGTACTAGAAACCGTTGCTACTCCCGTGTTGCTAGAAACCCAAGCATTGGAAACTGCGGGCACACCATTACCTGTCAGTTGAGTTGTATAAGCCTGACAAAGTGTAGTTACCCCTGAAATCGTTGGGTCTGCATTTACGGACACCACCAAACTGTCAAAATATTGAACACCGTTTTGGGTAATCGTTACCCGATATGTGGTGGTTACACTCGGGTTTACATTAATCGTTGAAGTGGTTGCACCATTACTCCAAAGGTAAGTGGTTGTTTGAGCACTTAAATTCTGATTTATCAGTAACAAAATGATAATGATACTACTTTTAATTTTATTCATAGAATGAGACTATGTTACAAATTTAACCAAAGGAATTTTAACTATATTATTTTAATATTTCAAGTCAGTTCAAGTTTTAAAATCAAGGGGTTATCCTAAAATCAAATTAACTTTGAATGCGATTTTTAAATAGGGTTAAAAAATCGTTATCAAAAAAATTAGTTTTTGAAATACACTTCTACCCTTCTATTCAAAGCGCGCCCTTTTGGTGTTGTATTCAAGAATTTGGGTCTTGATTCTCCAAATGAACCAGTTTGAACTCTATCAGGATCAATACCTTGACTCAAAAGATATTTACGAAGAGATTCTGTTCTTTTTTGTGATAATAACTGATTGAACTCGTCTTCACCAGTTGCGTCAGCATGTCCTTCTAAAACAATTGATGAACCAGGATTTGCTTTCAATAAAGCAACGATTTCATTCAAAAGTGGATATAAATTTGGTTGTATACTTGCGTCATTCAATACGAAGTGAACATCTACTAAATTTGTTAGTCCTTCTCTACTTGTAACAACGTTTGGATTAGAATTGTTGTTTTGATTATTTACATTTCCTTGGCCATTTTTGTTGCCATTCTGACCACCATTTTTGTTGCCATTCTGACCACCGCTATTATTGCCATTCTGACCACCATTGTTGTTACCATTCTGACCACCGTTGTTATTGCCATTCTGACCACCATTGTTGTTGCCATTCTGACCACCGTTGTTATTGCCATTCTGACCACCGTTATTGTTGCCGTTCTGACCACCGTTGTTATTGCCGTTCTGGTTATTTGTCAATAATTCATTCGGATCTTTATTACCATTTCCTGCTCCTTGTAAGTTATTATTATTTGGTAATGAATCAGAACCATTTTGTCTTGAACCGTTAGAATCATTTGGATTACCGTTAGAATTATTCGTTATGACCCTATCCTTTTCATTATTTTTAATTGCTAATAATAAATCTTGAGGACAACCTTCATTTTCAAAATCTCCAGGTATTTCAATACATTTATCAATCAAATCTGATACGCCATCTCCATCTGTATCAATGTTTTTAAGACTTACACCTCTTCTATTTACAACATTTCCAATTGGAGTATCTTTTTCATCGTCCATGAAATTTGCAATACCATCTCCATCGTCATCACGAAGATTTGATTGAAGTTGTTTATTAAGACTGTCTAAACTTTTATTTTCAACTTCGAGGTATGTCATGTCTGGGAAACAAGGTGTATATGCCCAGTCCATGTGAGAATCAAATTTTCCTAAATAAAAATTTAGCCCCACTGTTCCGTTGGCATAGAAACCATCAAAGCCTCTATTGAAAACACTATTATACATATCCCAAGTGTACTGTTGATAAATGTGCCAAACAAAAGAGACATCAGTTGTTATTGAAAAACGTTCGTTAACTTTAAATTGCGGAGCTAAACCAAACATAAAATTTACCATTTTATCTGTTTCGGGATTCACTTTACTCCACAGCCAAGACATTCCACCACCAGTATGAAATAATAAACTTGTTTTTTCAGAAAAATTTTCAAATTGCAACAATCTTCCAACATCCAAAACAAATTGCACTGAAGTTCGTGTATATTTTGATGTAAATGGTTCACTTGTTCCCGTGTTATTCCAGATTCCTGTTTTATCATGTCGAATTCTATCAAATCCTACGTCCCATTTCAAGCCATACTTATTATTGAACATAAATCTTGTTCCTGCTGAAATGTGGTATAAACCAATCGTGTTTGACCAATAACCTGTTGTGTAAGGTTTAACTGCATTCGAAACTCCAGGACTTAACTCTATTGACCAGCGGTTGTTGTAGCCTTGTGAGAAGAATGAGTTTGAGATTAGAAATAGTAAAACAAATGTTAATACCGTTTGACGCATTTTGATTTTTTGACAAATATAAATAAATTAATGTAAAATGTAAACTCAATCCTTTGATAGAATGAATCTTACAAGTCGATATTTATTCAAATCGTAGTATTCAAATTCCATTGATTTCTTTGTTAAAAGAATAATTCTAGCGTTAATCGAATCAGAGTTAACATTAAAAAATATACGGTCAAATTTTGAGTTAAAGATAAAGTATTCTTGAGATACTTTGAAAGTGTCCTTAACACTAAAACCATTTAAAGTAACATAGTGATAAGCAACATTAGCATTTATAAGGTTATCACTAGTCAAAAAATTTAAAGTACCATTTGGTAGTGAATCAAAATATGTAAATCCTTCACTGTCTTGTATTTGCATAAAATCTACTGTCCAAGTTCCATTTAATTTTTTACCAACTCGTTGTTCTTTAGAACAAGAAAAAAAACTAAATAAGAAAATAAGAAAAATAAACTTTAATTTCATTGTAAAGCAGCTAAAACCATTGCATTAATACCCGTTTTTATTGAAGTAGCATCAATGTCAAATTTTGGATGATGAACTCCATAATTTATTCCTTTATCGTTGTTTGCGACACCTAATCGAAAGAATACTACTGGGATTTTTTGGCTGTAAAAAGCAAAATCTTCTGCCGTCATTCGAATTGGAAGTTCGTGAACTAAATCATTTCCAAAATGCAGTTCAAAACATTTCTTCAAAGAAGCTGTCAATTGTTCATCGTTTTTTAAAAAAGGATAACCTTTGGAAATTTTTAATTTAATACTCCCATTGTAATCAGTAGAAATTTTATTTGCTAATTGTATCAATTTTTCATGTGCCAACGCACGCCATTCTTCATTCATTGTTCGAAATGTACCTTTGATTTCACATGTTGTTGGTACCACATTCGTTGAACCTAATGCTTCAAAACGACCAAATGTTAACACATGTGGGATGTCTTTGGGACAAATTGATTCTAATAATTCTTTAGCCTCCATAACAAAAGAAGCTCCCATCATCAAAGGGTTTACACACTTTTCAGGTAAGGCACCATGACCTCCTATCCCTACTATCGATACATGTATTTCATCACTAGAAGCCATATATAATCCTGAACGGATGCCTAAGTTACCTGCTTCAAACTCGGGAAATACATGCAAACCATACATTCTTTCAACTTTCGGATTTTCTAGCACACCTGCTTTAATCATCAAACTTGCACCACCTGGATTCGTTTCTTCTCCTGGCTGAAAAATGAGTTTAATTGGATGAGGAAGTTCTTCTTTTAATTCATTGAGTATTTCTGCTGCTCCAAGTAAAACAGATGTGTGTACATCATGACCACACGCATGCATAATTCCTTCGTTTACCGATTTGTAGTAAACTTCATTCTCCTCTTGAATTGGTAGAGCGTCTAAATCAGCTCTCAAACCTATACAACTTTGGTTTTCACCATGATGACTACCTTTTATTAGGCCAATAATTCCTGTTCCTGCTACTTCTTTTTGAAATGGAATATTTAATTGAGTTAATTTTTCAGCAACAAATTCCATTGTTTTAAATTCTTGAAATGATAATTCAGGATGCTGATGTAAATGCTCACGATAGGAAACAATTTTTGGAAAAATTGAATCAATCAGGTTTAGTATAATTGGGTTTAATTTATCCTTCATTTGAATTGACTGCTGTATAACCTGACATTATTAAACGAATTGAAACATAGGCAAGCAAAACTCCAAAAACCAATTTAACCATACCGGGAGATAATTTTAAGGATAGCTTAGAACCTAAAAAAGCACCTATAACAAAAGTTGAAGCCACAATTAATCCAAATTTCCAATTCACATTATCCACTTTCCAATAATTAATTACTGCAAAAAGAACAACAGGCATGGATAACACAAATAAACTTGTTCCTTGCGCTTGATGTTGAGTTAATCCTAGAAAGAATACCAATGCAGGGACAATTATAATCCCACCACCAACACCAACAAAGCCACTCAAAATTCCAGCGAATAAACCTATTAAAACAAGAATAACAATTGTCTGAAGGGTCATAATTTAAATTTTATCAAATGTAAGAAAGAATATCGTTTATTCTATTTCACTTCAATTGCTTTTGGTTTGTGATTGTTTTTTGTAGCTACTGTAAAAACAGAAAAAAGTAAAAAAACAAGCATTTGAAAGGTGAACCAAATTGATTTATCTGAAAAAACACTCAAAACAAAAAACAAAAATGACACTCCAATTAAACCAAACAAAAAGCTTTTTTTTCCTTTCCTGAAAGCTACTGATATAGACAAAATGTAAATAAAAATTGATATTGGGTAAAATAACCACCTCCAATTTTTAATCAGCAAATCTGGATTTTGCAATATTGAGTAATTTAAAAATAATTGGAAAATGAAAAAACCTAATAATGCTAACTGAATAGTTTTGTTTTTTCCTTTAACTAAAAAACTTAAAACAAAAACGATAAAACTTAATGAACTTGAAATCAAAACATTTAGCCAAGGAAACAATTCAATAATAGCAACCTTATAAATTGAATAAACCACAACAATGGCTAAAACTACAGTCAATAAAATCGTTATTCGCTTGAAATTCAAAATGACATTTATTATATTAAATATATCTTACCTAAAGTTCTTTTCTTCTTGATTTTTCAGTTGCACAAACCAATTGCCATAGGGCTCTAGCACCAACATTTGCATCCCAATCACCATTTTCTCCCGGTGCAACTTCATTTAAGTCAAAACCAATAATTATTCTGCCTGATGCAACTAATTTGAAAAATAAATACGCAATTTCCTGTAAATCAAAACCTCCAATAACAGGTGTGCCTGTATTAGGGCATAACTCAGGGCGCAAACCATCAATGTCAAACGAAATATAAACATGATGTGGCAAATAATTGATGATTTCTTCGACCTGATCTTTCCAAGTTTTACCAGCGTATTGTTCTGATTTTAAATCCCAATCATAAAACGTTTTAACTCTATTTTCAGAGTAACTATAATTTACCTCGCGCTCTGAAATATCTCTAATTCCAACCTGTACTAATTTTTGCATATTCGAACAGTTTTTAAGAACATTGTCCATTATACTTGCATGTGATTGCGAGAAACCTTCATAAGCAACACGTAAATCTGCATGTGCATCAATTTGCAAGATTCCGAAATGCTCGTATCTTTCGTTCAATGCTTCAATTAATCCTAGAGGAGTTGAATGTTCGCCCCCTAAAACAGCTGGGATTTTTCCTTTTTCCAACAATCCGAGACAACGTTGTTTCAGATTCTCTTTCAAAGCAAGATGAGCCGTATTTATTTCATCAATTTGAGTTTGAAACTTTTTCATTGCAATTTCTTCACCTTGCTCTTCTAAGAAAGAAATGTATTCAATACTTAACTCACAACAATGGTCATTAATTTCTTTCCAATCTTCAGAAATTGGTGCCATAAATACTTTTGTATTATAAGCTTTATCAAGATTTGGATGAAAAAAATCTAATTGTGTTGATGCATCTAAAATTGCTTTTGGACCATTACTTGTGCCTTTTCCATAAGAAGCTGTTGCGTCCCAAGGAATTGGAATGATAACGATAGAAGCCTCTTCCTCTGAATAGGGAAATCCAAAAATATTCCCATTTGCTATTCCAACGCCGTTTGGATCAAAATCTGTCATTTATTCTTTTGTTTATAATATTCTACTGCTTTTCTAACTGAACCATGAGACATTAATAATTCCTGAGCAACTTCATAAGGAATCTCAATTTCACTCATTATCATTCTAGTTCCACGGTCAACTAATTTATGATTGCTCAATTGCATATCTACCATTTTATTGCCTTTGACTTTTCCTAATTTTATCATTAAGGAAGTGGAAATCATATTTAACACCAATTTTTGGGCTGTTCCTGATTTCATTCTCGTACTACCTGTTACAAATTCTGGTCCTACCTCTGGTGTAATTGCAAAATCTGCTAAATCAGCTAAAGGAGAATTAGGGTTACATGAAATTCCTGCTGTTAACAAGCCTCTTTTCTTTGCGATTTCTAATGCACCAAGAACATAGGGAGTTCTTCCTGATGCCGCAATTCCAACAACAGTATCTAATTCTGAAACTTCAAATTCAGATAAATCTTTCCACCCTTGTTCTTTGTCATCTTCAGCAAATTCTACTGCTTTTCTAATTGCATTATCCCCACCAGCAATTAAACCTACAACAATTCCATGCTCTATTCCAAAAGTTGGTGGACATTCACTAGCATCAACAATTCCTAGTCGTCCACTTGTGCCTGCTCCAAGGTAAAACAACCTTCCTCCTCTTTTCATTCTTTCATAACAAGCATTCACAAAACGTTCTACTGAAGGAATTTCTTTCTCAACTGCGAAAGCCACTTTTTTATCTTCTGAATTTATTCCTTGCAACAATTCTAAAGTTGACATTTTATCCAAATTGTCAAAGTTAGAGGCAGATTCTGTTACATTTTTCATACTTAAATCAAATAGGCCTTAGAATCGGTTGCGGATAGATCAACCTCCACTCTATCTTTTAATGTTGTTGATAAACTTAATCCAACATAATCTGCTTTAATTGGATAACGACGATGTTGTCTATCAACTAAAGTGACTGTTTTTATAGCTTTAGTAGGTTGTTCTAAAAATTTTAATAAGGAGTATTGCATTGTTTTTCCAGAATTTATTACATCATCTACCAAAACGATGTATCCTTTTTTTATAATTTCTTTTTCAATTGAAAGCTGAATAGGTTCACTCCACGGTTCTTCTTTATTCACTTTTATTTCAAAACAAATAACATCAATTTCAGTGTTTAAACCTATTATTTCTTTGAATTTCTTTGCTAATTCATAACCATTTCCTACAATTCCTCCGATAAATATTTTATCTTCTTCAAAACTATTTTCAAGTATTTGGTGACCTAAACGGATGATTTTTTGCTGAATTTGTGAATGATTTAAAAAAACTTGCATGTTTATTATAATTTGAGCAAAGATAGGATTTTGAAGAAAGCAAGAAATTAAAAATAGAATAATTCAGAGAAAATTTGAAATCTATAATTCACAAAAAAAAAAGGCTACCTAAATTAGATAGCCTTTTTATTTAAATTATTTTTTTTGTTTATTTTTTCTGAATTAAGAATTCTGTTCTTCTATTTTCTTGGTGTTCTTCTTCAGAGCATTCAACACCATCATCACATTTGTTTTTCAATTTACTTTCACCATAACCTTTATAAGTTATTCGGCTTGGGTCTTTAATGCGTTTTTTGATATATGTTGCAGCAGAAACAGCTCTTCTTTGTGCCAAGGCCTCATTGTACTCATCAGATGCTCTACAATCTGTATGTGAACCTAATTCAATTCTTATAGTAGGATTATCATTCATTGCTTGAACAACTTTATCTAGAATAATTTTTGCATCAGGACGAATATTGTGTTTATTTAAATCATAAAGTATTAAGAAAGGACCGATGTCAATTCCCTCATCGTTTTTAACTAATTTGTAAGACAATTTAATTATTGAATCCATGCCTAAAGTTTCGTTAAACTCGAAAGTTTGATTCAAATATCCTTCAGCTGAAACGAATACTTCATATTTCAATTCATCTCCAAAGTTTTTACCTTTTGTAATACCTGAAACGAAATCACCGTTTTTACCAGTTACTTGTTCATCTACATTTTTAGATTTCAATTTGAACTCAACTTTAGCATTCTCTATTAATGCACCATTTGATTTATCTGCAACCGTTCCTTCAACTGTATATTTGAAGAAAGGAAGAATCATTTTCATATCGTCATCTAACAATACTTTTTTATTTACTTCTTGGTAAGCAAGATCACAATTTGTTGAGAATTTTTCTTTGTATGGGTCTTTTACAGATGAATTATAGTAAAATGCCAATTCGTATTCTTTACACTTTTCTAATTTGTAAAAGAAACCTCCGTCTCTAACTCTTGGTGTAATAACATTTGCAGTTTGATCTGCGCAATTGGTGCACATAACAGTTACATACGAATTTTCAGGAATTGGTTTTCCTTTAACGTGAATAATCTGCCCATTCAAGAAAGCAACGTTTTTAACTTTCGGATCTGAAATTTTCACTTCATAAATATCTTTTTCGCCGAAACCACCTTTTCTGAAAGATGTTAAATAAGCTTTTTTTCCATCAGCTGTGTGGGTATAAAAGTAATCATCACCTACACTATTGATTGGATATCCTAAGTTTGTTGGTGTTGACCAAACGCCGTTTTCATCACGAACAGTCATGAAAATATCAAATAATCCCATACTTGTTGAATCTGTACTTGAGAAGTACAAAGTTGCATTATCCAAGCCCATGAAAGGAGATTCTTCATCACTCCAAGAATTGATGTTTCCACCAATGTTTTTAGCTTCTGTCCAAGTACCATCCACTCTTTCCATGAAATAAATATCTCTTCTTCCATACCCCCCTTTTTTGTCAGAAACAAAGAAAATCATGTTTCCATCTGGAGATACAGTATAATGTGTTTCCCACCAAGTACCTTCGTTAACTTTCGCATTTTCAATGGCTTTCATGTTGGTGAATTTATTATCAATAAAATCTGTATAAAAAATATCTCCAATACCATTTTTATCATTGTACAAATAAATTCTTCTTTCATCTATACTAACGCTTACAGTAGATTCATTTGACTGTGGTCTGTTTAAGCTTAATCTGTAAGGAGGATTCCAAGACTGGTCAATTTTTACATTAGCTTGATAAATATCATCTGATAAGTGATTTAACATTGGATCTCTAAAGTTTTCACTTGATTTATCTTCCCAAGGTCTTCTCGATGTAAAATACAACGATTCACCATCAATTGAAATGTTTGATGAATAATCAGCATAAGGTGTATTAATTGTTTCACCAAGGTTTTTAACAACGTCAGCTGTTGGATTTGCTATTAATCTTTTAGCAACGCCACATTGTACAATTCTCTTTTTAGCTTCCGGTATTAACTCAGATTCTTTAGTCGTATTATCTAAGAATTTTTTGTAATTTTCAATGGCTTTTTCAAATTGTTCATCTAAATGATATGCACGCCCTAAATGATAAAAAACATCTGCAGGTACGGCACCTTCACGCGTTGTATAGATATCATAATTTTTATCAACAGGATAAGTTGCTGCTTTTGTCAAGTATTTAATCGCTTTGATGTAGTCTTGACGCATATCTAATTCTATAAAACCTTTTCTATAGTTGTAATTGCCACTTTCAGGATTAATTTCCAATAAACGGTTAGTAATTAAATCAGCATAATGGTAAAAGTTTTCTTGAAGAAAACGTGATGACTGAACCACTAAATCTTTTTCACTTGCAGTAGCAATCAAATTTTTCACCTCTGGCTCAGAGTATTGCGCTTTCAAAGAAAACGTTGACAATAATAAAACTAAGACTAATAATTTTTGCATGTTGTTATGTTTATTTGTAGATAGGTACTTATTTATTTAAAATTCAGAATTTATATCAAATGCTTCAAGGTAATCTGCAACTCTTCTAACGAATTGACCTCCCAATGCACCGTCTACAACTCTATGGTCATAAGAGTGTGAAAGGAACATTTTATGTCTAATTCCGATAAAATCTCCCTCTGTTGTTTCAATAACAGCAGGTACTTTACGAATTGCACCTAAAGCTAAAATTGCAACTTGAGGTTGATTAATTATTGGAGTCCCCATAACATTTCCAAATGAACCAACATTTGTAACCGTGTAAGTTCCACCTTGAATATCTTCTGGCTTTAATTTGTTTGCTCTTGCGCTATTAGCTAATCCGTTTACTGACTTTGTCAAACCAGTTAAATTTAAACGATCTGCATTTTTTATTACAGGAACAATCAAGTTTCCAGAAGGAAGAGCCGTTGCCATTCCTATATTAATATCTTTTCGCTTTATGATATTATTTCCTGAAACAGAAACATTCACCATAGGGAAATCTTTTATCGCTTTCACAATAGCTTCAATCATTATTGGTGTAAATGTAATATTCTCTCCTTCTCGTTCCAAGAACTTCTTTTTGACCTTGTTACGCCAATTTACAATATTTGTTACATCTGCTTCAACATAAGAAGTTACATGTGGTGAAACATGCACTGACATTAACATGTGGTCTGCAATTAATTTACGCATACGATCCATTTCGATGATTTCATCACCTGGATTAGGTAAAACAATTGGTTCTTTTATGTTACTTAAGAAATTACCACCAAAACTGTTTGTTGAAACTACTTGTGGAGATGAAACAGAACTTATTTCTTTTACTACTTCAGTTTTTGGAGAAGCAATTACATCTGATTTCGTTTCTAGATATAATAAAATATCCTTTTTAGTAATTCTTCCTTCTTGACCCGTTCCAGAAATTGAATCTAATTGAGCCTGAGAAATCCCTTCTTTTTCAGCAATACTTCTTACCAATGGTGAAAGAAACTTGCCTGAATCACTATTTTTAGAGAGCTTTTCCGAAGATACGATATTATTTGTGGAAACTGAATTCACTAGAACCTCAACTTTTGGCTCTGATCCAGCCGCAACAGAAGAAATTTCTTTTGCAGGAGTTGGGCTGTCCCCTCCAGTTGACAAAATAGCAATAACATCGCCTACTTGAGCAACTTGATCTTTTTCGAATAAGATTTTAACCAAAACTCCCGCTGCCTCTGATGGAAGCTCATTATCTACTTTATCAGTCGCTACTTCAACAAGTGGTTCATCAATGCCCACATTGTCACCAACGTTTTTCAACCAATTAGTAATTGTTGCTTCTGTAACACTCTCCCCCATTTTGGGAAGTCTAATCTCGATTTCTGCCATAACTTTTAAATACTCAAAATAGAAAGCGCGGTAAAGATAATAAATACCATTGAATTAGGGAAATAATATATAATTTATCTATCTAATTCATGCCAATTATTTATAATTATCATGAAATCTAATCCAATTTTATAGTTCTTTGCATAGAATAAATTACTGTCGTCTTCTGCTTCTTTGTTTACTTGAAATGGTCTTAAAATTCCTTCTTTTATAATTGGTAAACTCTTCAAATTTGATTCTTTTGTATTAAAATAACCAACGAATGTTTTCCTACCTATAAGAATTTCAAAGAGGTTTTTTAGGTAATTTACTTTCCTTTTGAAATAAAAAATTAATAGTGGGGTAATTAAAAATAAACCAAAACTTAATGTAAAATCCAAAATGCGCTTTGACCTTAGATTTTCTGGTTTACTAATTGCATTAAAGTTTAACGCATACAAATCGCCTGACGTATCGATTGAATTACTTCCAATTAAATAGCTTGTTTCGGGCGGTGCAATTTTAAAGTCTATTTCAATTGAATTGATTTTTGTCATAACCTCAATTATCTCCTTAGAGGTTAAATCTTTTGAGCAAAAAATGAGTTCATTAATTTTATGAATATCCACAACTTGATCAATTTGACCTTTTAATCCGATTGATTTAGGGTATGCTTCTTCAATACCAATACCGTAAACCACTTCAATTGAGGGATAGGTATTACTCAAAATAAACTCAACCCTTTTAAACTCCTCTTCGTTACCTATAATTGCGAAGCGCTTTTTAGGAGCCTTAGGAAAACTAAATGAATTTGTTTTAAATAAATTCCAAAAAATACGAGTTAAGTAAAAGCCAAAAATCACCCAAACTGTTCCAATAAGAATATACAATCTTGAGAATTGCCAATCCTTCGGAAGTAAAGCATAAACCGTCAAAATAAAAATGGTTCCAAAAAATGTAGATTTTACAATTGTTTTCCTACTTACACCCTTGTCATAAACTCCAAAAATTAATGCAGACATTAACCAAACAAAAGCGTAGATTGGAATTTGAACTTTTAAAACTAAATCAGGAAAGTGAATATCGTGATTTGACCATTGATTCGTTATTAATAGGAGACCAGAAAGGAAAATTGTGAAATCTATAACCGGAAGTGCCGCTTTTTTAATTAAACGATTTCCAAGTGCCATTGAAGCTCTAAAATAGATTGCCAAATTAATTGCAAATGAAAAAAGCCTAGCATTATTATTCGAGAAATGCTTGTTGGCAAACAAAATCATCGCTCTATAAAAGACAAAGACATAATTAACACTACTCTTTTTCGTGCTTTCCCCTTTGTAATGAATTATCTTGGTCTGTGGGAAATAGAAATTTTTATACCCACCTAATTGAATTCGGTAAGACAAATCTATATCTTCTCCATACATAAAAAACTGTTCATCAAGTAATCCGACTTTATCTAATGTTTCTGAACGCATTAACATAAACGCTCCACTTAAAACGTCCACTTCATTAATTTCAAATTCGCTTAAATATCCAAGGTGATATTTTCCAAATGTCCTAGATTTTGGGAAAATACTTGCAAGCCCAAAAATTTTATAGAAAGAAACAGAAGGTGTTGGTAAACCACGTTTTGATTCCGGTAAAAACTTACCTTTTCCATCTACCATCCTCACTCCTAGCCCACCTGCATCGGGGTGTTCATCCATAAATGCTACCGTCTTAACAAAAGTATCCTCTTCAATTACTGTATCTGGATTCAACAATAAAACGTAGCGTGCATCGCTCAAATGAATTGCTTGATTGTTTGCTTTTGAAAATCCAACATTATCCTTGTTAGCGATAACATTCACTGAAGGGAATTTCTCACGAACCATAGCAACTGAACCATCAATTGAATTATTATCGACTACGAATACTTGTACCTTTAATTGCTTTGAAGCAGATTCAACAGCATTTAAACATTGCTCTAAAAAATATTCGACATTGTAATTAACAATGACAACCGATAAATCAAATGAATAGGTTTTATTCATCACGCATTTTCAATTGCAATACACGAAATCTCTATTGTAACATCTAAAGGTAGTCTTACAACTTGCACTGTTTCTCTTGCAGGTGGAATACCTTGAAAATAGCTTGCATAAATTTCATTTACCTTGGCAAAATCATTTAAGTCTTTTAAGAAAATACTGCATTTTACAACATTTTCAAAAGTCAATCCTGCCGCTGCTAATAATCGTTCGATGTTTTTCAAAACGCGATGAGTTGCTTCCTCAATTGTTTCGATTTCAAGCTGTCCAGTTTCAGGATTTAACGGGATTTGTCCACTAACAAAATACATTCCATTCATTAAAATAGCTTGACTATACGGACCTACAGGTGCAGGTGCATTTGGTATTTGAATTGCTTTTTTGCTCATTTGAAAAGTAAAATTGTTTGTTAGACTCAAATTTCTACATTTGCAAAGAAACAAAATTCAATTAAAGTGAAAGTGTTAATCGTAGATTTTTATGACTCATTTACTTACAATTTAGCTCACTATTTCGAAAAGCTCGATTGTGAGGTAAGTGTAATTAGAAATGATGAACTCGATTTATCTACTTTAAAGCACTTCAATAAACTCATTCTTTCACCTGGTCCTGGCCTACCAAAAGAAAAGGAAAATCTTTTTGAATTACTTAATCAATTTAGTGGAAAAATTCCAATTTTAGGTATTTGTTTAGGAATGCAAGCTATTGGTGAATTTATGGGAGGTAGCATTAAAAATCAATCAGTTGTGAAGCACGGAATTGCTGAAAAAATTACAATCTCTAACACTAATTGTTTATTTCAATCATTTCCAAAGTCTATAAATGTTGGTTTATATCACAGCTGGGAAGTAGTAAATATTCCTTCTGAAAACATCTCATCTACTTCTGAAAATAAAGTGATAATGTCCATAGAATTTCCTTTACATAAACTTTATGGCGTTCAATTTCATCCAGAGTCTATTTTAACAGAAAATGGATTAGTACTTTTACGTAATTTCTTAAACCTTAACTAATATGAAATCAATAATCTTATTATTCTCGTTACTCTTAACTGCAAATTCTTTTGCTCAGTCTTGCTTAGGTCAATGGGTGACAATCGATGATGAAACGGGTGAAAAAAAATCCGTAGTTGAACTTTATAAAAAAGACGACAAAATGTTTGGGAAAATTGTCTATTTATTTCCTAGAAAGGGAATTGAGAAAGACCCAAAATGCAAAGAATGTCCGGGTGATTTAAAAAACAAACCAATTGAAGGAATGGTTATCGCTAAAAACTTAAAGTGGAATGAAAGCGAATGGGCAGGTGGTACTATTTTAGACCCCGAAAATGGAAAAGTTTATTCTGTTAAAATTTGGATTAATCCTGACAATTTTAAAAGACTGAATGTCAGAGGGTACATTGGTCCTTTTTACCGAACTCAAACTTGGATTAAAGCAGAAAAAGAATATTAATTCAAATCTTTTTTGAACTTTTTCTAAACGTTTTTGTTTATTCAAAAAAAATATTTGAATGAAAAACGTTTTCCTACTTCTAACCTTTACTTTACTTTCTTTTACTTTAATTTCTCAAAACAGCCTTGTAAAAGGGAAAGTAACAAACAGCTTAAACAATCAGGCTATACCTTTTGCTAAAATTGTGGTTGTAGATCAACAAAAAGGTTCTATTTCTGACGATGCTGGAAATTTTGAAATAACTGGTTTGAATCCAGGAGTTTATTCATTCAAAGCAACAGCTTCAGGTTTTAAAGAATTAGTTATCAACGAAATTGCAGTGACAAATGCGCGCTCGATTGAGTTGAATTTTGCTTTAGAAGAAATAGTTTTGGAACAAGAGGAAGTGGTGGTTAAAGCATCGCCTTTTCAACGTAAATCAGAATCGCCTGTTTCTTTAAAAACCTTGAATGCTACCGAAATTGAGCGTTTACCAGGCGCAGGCCGTGACGTAAGTAAAGTTATTGCAGCTCTTCCTGGTGTTGCTTCACGTGCGACTTTTAGAAACGATATCATTATTCGCGGTGGTTCACCTGGAGAAAACAAATTTTACCTTGATGGAATCGAAGTTCCGAACATTAATCATTTTGCCACACAAGGAAGTAGCGGTGGTCCTGTTGGTCTTTTGAATGTAAATTTTATTCGTGAAGTTGATTTTTATTCTGGTGCCTTTCCTGCAAATCGCGCTAATGGATTAAGTTCTGTTCTTTCTTTCAAGCAAAAAGACGGAAATCAAGATGCATTTATCACAAATTTTGCTTTAGGATCAAGTGATGCCGCATTAACTTTCGATGGTCCGATTGGTAAAAAAGTTGACTTCATCTTCTCAGCAAGACGTTCTTATTTACAATTTCTATTTGCTGCTTTACAATTGCCAATTCTACCAACTTACAATGACTTCCAATACAAAATCAACTATAAATTAAACGATAAAAACAAAATTACATTTATTGGTTTAGGTGCAATTGATGATTTCAGATTGAATGCAAAAGTGAACGAAAACGTTACAGATTCGGCAACTAAAGAAAGCAACAATTACATTTTGAACAATTTACCTCTTCAAAAACAATGGAATTATACAGTTGGTATTAATTGGCTTCATTATTCAAAGAATTCATACCAAAACATTATTGTAAGTAGAAACATGTTGAATAATTCAGCAACTCGAACTTCTAATAAAATTCCTGCTCCAGACAATGTAATTCTCGATTACTCTTCATTTGAGGCAGAAAATAAATTCCGTTTTGAACATACTTACAATAAAAATGGATGGAGATTAAATGCTGGTGTTGGTTACGAATATGCGAAGTATTTCAATTCAACATTTAATCGAGTTACGATTCAGGGAGTTCCTGTTTTGATTGACTTCGAATCCACTTTAGGTTTACATAAAGTTGCACTTTTCGGACAACTAAGTAAATCACTTTTGAAAGAAAAATTGAACCTATCACTTGGTTTAAGAACAGATGTGAATAGTTATGCAAAAAGTATGATGAATCCTTTGGATCAATTATCTCCTAGCTTTTCTGTTAATTACCGTTTCAATAGTCAATGGGCGCTTAATGGAAATATCGCTCGCTACCATCAGTTACCAGCTTACACTATTTTAGGTTATCGTGATGCAAACGGCGTTCTAAAAAACAAAGAAAATGATTTAAGATACATCAGTGCGGATCATTTTGTTTTAGGAACAGAATATTTAACCAAATTTGATTCTCGTTTTACTTTAGAAGGATTTTTCAAAAGCTATAACAGATACCCTTTCTCACTTAAAGACTCTTTGAGTTTAGCTAACATTGGTTCTGATTTTGGAGTTGTTGGTAACGAAGAAGTAAAATCAATTTCTACTGGAAGAACTTACGGAGTTGAATTTTTATACCAACAAAAAATGTACAAAGGATTCTATGCGATTCTAGCTTATACATACGTTGTTTCAGAATTCAAAGACAAAAATAATTCGTATGTTCCAACCTCTTGGGATAGCCGCAATATCGTTTCCTTAACAGGAGGAAAACGTTTCAAAAAAGGTTGGGAACTTGGTTTCCGTTGGTTGTTCTCAGGTGGTTCGCCATACACACCAATTGATGTTGCAACTTCAAGTTTGATTCAAAACTGGGACATCAACGGTCAAGGACTTTTGGATATCAACCGATTAAATACTCAAAGAGAATCTAATTTCCATCAATTGAATTTACGTGTTGATAAGAAAATTTACTTAGATAAATTCAATATGAACTTCTATCTAGATATTCAAAATGCGTATGGCTACAAAGCGAAGTTAGCACCGATTCTTTTGGTTGAAACAGATGCAAATGACAATCCAATTGTTGACCCGAACGACCCAACTCGCTACAAAACGAAATTTATTGAAAACACGAATGGAATTGTTCAACCAACTTTGGGGATAATTTTAGAATTTGCAGTTAAGAGAAAACCGATAGTTGGGGATAAATAATACCAATCAATTATTGAAATAAATAGTTGTTTCTTAATTCAACGAAGCCATTTTCTCCTCCAACAAAGCAATCTTAGCCAAAGCATCCGCTTCTTTCTTGCGTTCGTTTGTAATGACAGCTTCAGGTGCGCCTGTTACAAATCGTTCGTTGCTTAATTTCGATTGAACGCTTTTCAAGAAACCTTTCGTGTAAGTCAATTCTTCTGAGATTTTTGCTTTTTCAGCTTCCACGTCAATCGTATCACCAAAAGGAATGAAGTACTCATTTCCAGCAACAATAAACGAATTTGCATTGGCAACTTTGTCTTGAACGTATTCCAATACAGATAAATTACCCATTTTCACAATAATCGAATCAAAACCAGTTTCAATCGTTTGCGTTTTACGAATAAACAATTCCAATTTCACTTTCGTTGCAATGTTGTTGCTTTTACGAATGTTACGGATATTTGTAATCACTTCTGAAGCTAAATCAAATTGTTTTAAATTTTGTGCGTCAAACGATTTTACTCTTGGCCAAGGAGCAACGATGATGTCGTCACCTTCAGCTCTATCGCGCAATGCGTGCCATAATTCTTCTGCTACGAATGGCGTAAACGGATGCAAAACTTTCAATAAATTCTCGAAGAAAGATTTCGTTGCTTCCAATGTTTTTGCGTTAATTGGTTGCTCATATCCTGGTTTTACCATTTCTAAATACCACGAACAGAAATCGTCCCAAACCAATTTGTAAATTGCCATCAAAGCCTCAGAAATTCTGAATTTATCAAACAAGTCATTGATTTCAACCAATACTTTTTGGAAACGATTTTCGTACCATTCAATCGCTACAACAGAAGATTTTGGTTGCTCTATATCGCGTACTTCCCAAGAGGAAACCAAACGGAACGCATTCCAAATTTTATTCGTAAAGTTTCGTCCTTGCTCGCATTGAGAACTGTCAAAAGGCAAGTCATTTCCAGCAGGAGAAGAAATCAAAATTCCAACACGAACGCCGTCAGCTCCGTATTTTTCAATTAATTCAATCGGATCTGGAGAATTCCCTAACGATTTCGACATTTTACGTCCTAACTTATCGCGTACAATTCCGGTGTAATAAACATTTTTGAACGGTAAATCGCCCAAGTATTCATAACCTGCAATAATCATTCTTGCCACCCAGAAAAACATAATTTCAGGTGCTGTAACCAAATCATTTGTAGGATAATAGTACTTTATTTCTTCGTTTCCTGGTCGTGTTAATCCGTTGAAAACAGAAATCGGCCACAACCAACTTGAGAACCACGTATCCAAAACATCTTCATCTTGACGTAAATCAGCCAATTCTAATGTTTTTCCTGCGCGTTCAGTTGCCAAAATCAAGGCTTCTTCTGCTGTTTTTGCAACAACATAATCGTTTGTTCCGTTTCCGAAATACCAAGCTGGAATGCGATGTCCCCACCACAATTGACGGGAAATACACCAATCTTTTACGTTTTCCATCCAGTGACGATACGTATTTTTGAACTTGTCTGGATGAAATTGAATGTTTCCGTTCATTACATTATCCAAGGCAGGTTGCGCCAATTCTTTCATCGACACAAACCATTGCAAAGATAATTTTGGTTCAATTACCGCATTCGTTCTTTCTGAAAAACCAACTTTATTGATGTGGTCCTCGGTTTTCACCAAATAACCTTTTTCTTCTAATTCTTTTTCAATCAATTTACGCACTTCAAAACGATCTTTCCCTTCGTAATGCAAGCCGTTTTTATTCAAAGTTCCATTCTCATTGAAAACGTCGATTGTTTCCAAATTGAATTTTATTCCCAATTCATAATCGTTGATATCGTGAGCTGGAGTAACTTTCAAACATCCAGTTCCAAATTCCATATCAACGTATTCATCTGCAATGATTTGAATCTCGCGATTGATTAACGGAACCAAGGCTTTTTTACCGTGTAAATGTTTGTAGCGTGCATCGTTAGGATTCACACAGATCGCAGTATCACCCAAAATTGTTTCAGGACGAGTCGTTGCAATCGTCAACCATTCGTCATCCGAACCAGCAACTTTGTAGCGTATATAAAACAAGCGAGAATTCACTTCTTTATATAAAACTTCTTCATCAGAAACAGCAGTTAAAGCTTCTGGATCCCAGTTTACCATTCTTACACCGCGGTAAATTTTTCCTTTTTTGAATAAGTCTACAAACACATCCAAAACCGATTCTGAATATTCAGCATCCATCGTGAAATGCGTGCGTTCCCAATCACAAGAAGCACCTAATTTTTTCAATTGTTCTAAGATAATTCCGCCGTGTTTGTCTTTCCACTCGAAAGCGTGTTTCAAAAATTCATCACGCGTCAAATCTGTTTTTTTGATGCCTTCCGCTTTCAATTTCTGAACGACTTTTGCCTCTGTAGCAATCGATGCGTGGTCAGTTCCAGGAACCCAACAAGCGTTTTTACCTAACATTCTCGCACGACGAACCAAAACGTCTTGTATCGTATTATTCAACATGTGTCCCATGTGTAAGACTCCTGTCACATTTGGTGGAGGAATGACGATTGTATAAGCTTCTCTACTGTCAGGTGTTGAATGAAAATAATTTTTTTCCATCCAGTATTTATACCATTTTTCTTCCGCTGCTCCAGGCTCGTACGTCTTTGGGATTTCCATATAAAATAATTTTGAAGTGGCAAAGATAAGGATTAAGAGTTAGGAGTTGAAAACTGAAAACTGAAAACTGAAAAAATTAAATGGAATTTAAAGGTGAAATCCCGATAGCAATTGAGTGATGAGCTAAAAGTATAATTTAAAATGTAGATTGAAATACAATTAACCTTCTAAAGAAAAAAATAGATTGAATTAAAAATAAGTAACTTTTAATCTAAAAAAGATAGCGATTGAATTAAAAGTTAAAAGCATTTTTAATTTCAAAAATGCTGATTATATCTTAGATAATCTTATCACTTTATTTGATATACCGTCTTCAATTTTTAGCAAATATATTCCACGACTTAGATTTGAAAAGTCAACATTAAAATCAAACACCCCTGACTCTACAGCTTGATTATCAATTACATACTGAACAATCTCTCCACTCATATTATAAAGTGAAACATTGAGTTTTGAGGACTCATTTGAAGCTGGAATTAGTATACTAATATTAGTAATTGCTTCTGTTGGATTAGGAGCCACGGAAATTAATGCAATTGACTCATTTTCCAAATTCTGACAAACTTTATTATTCCCTAAAACAAGATCAAAATTGCCTAAATTATCAGAAGCAAATCCTTCAACACAAATAAAATTTGTTAGGTAATCCTGTGTTGAATTATAAGCAGATAAGTTAGCGTTAAACATATAAATCAAGTCTTGATTTGCTAACAAATTCCCAGACCAAGTTTCTTGAATTGGAATAGAATTTAATGAAGTCAATTGGAAATCAATCGATGTAATCGCAATTGTTCCTTTGTTTTCAAACTCCACTCCAATTGTGTTAAAGCCATTTATTTCTTGAATAAACAATGATTTTACTTCTAAATCAAACGCTGGGCTTTGGACTTCAAAAGATTTGGTAAGTGTATCCTTACATCCGATTTGATTTTCAACAAATAAAGTCACGTCGACTATAGAATCAACCCATTCCAAAGGATAAGTTTTTGCAAATTGATTCAATGGTGGTGTGTAAGTTATTAATTCTTCCCCAATTCCTAAATCCCAAGTTGCGGTCGTAGAACCAATACTTAAATCAGTGAATGTAACTGGAACTCCCGCAACAATGTTAATAGGTGTATAATTAAAATTAGCATTTAATTCAGGATTAACATCTACAATGATTAATGTATCACTTTTACAGCCTTGGTCACTTGTTGATGTCAAATTCAAATATTGAACACCTAAAGTTGCAAATCTGTAAGAGGCAACTGATGTTGTGAAAGGGTACTGAAGATTTACAAGCCAATCCGTTGAAACAAGCGTTCCTTCTGGAATTGTGGACAAATCTTCAAAAACTGTTAAAGTGTTTTTACAACTTGGTGTTACACCCCAATTTAAAACAGGATTTGGATAAATCGTAATTGAATTACTAGAAGTATCCGAACAACCATTATTTCCAACAACAATAAGTTCTATTGTATAGTCGCCATAATTTGCAAATCCTTTGCCAACAGTAGGATTAATTGCGCTAGTGTTGTCTCCGTACGACCAAATATTTGAAGCAATTGAGTAACCACTTAGAATTGAACTTGTGTTAGTGAACTCAACGAAAGTATTTTCACACGTATTTTGAACACTAAAACTAGAAATTGGAGCAGGTTGAATTAATACATCTTGAATTAAGGTGTCTTTACATCCATATTCATCAACTACTTTCAAGTTAACCGAGTAAGTGCCTTCTAAACCATAAAAATGACTAGGATTTGCTTGCTGACTAGTATTTGAGCTAGAGCCTGCTTGTCCAAAATTCCAATCATAACTTGTTAATTGCGAAGAGGCTAAATTTATTGGGTTGAATTCAATATTCTGATACGGACAGTAATTTACAGTGGAAAAGTTTACAATAGGTTTTGGGTGTACTATTACACTGAATGTATCAATTGAACGACAATTTTGAGCTGAAACAACTTCTAATTGCACTGGAACAATCCCTGACTGATTAAAAGTTATTTGTCCATTTGAGTTTAAAATTGGTGTTTGATTGTCAATTGTCCAAGACGTAGATACTATTGTACTTCCTTGTACGGTGCTTGTTTCTGAAAACAAAACTTCTGAGAATTGACAATTTTCTAGTGGAAAGTTAAAAACAATGTTTGGAGAAAATCCATCAATAACAATTTCGATTGAATCTCGATTGAAACAGTTGTTTTGATTCTGAACATTTAGAATGTAAATACCTGCTGAATCTATTGTTTGACTTGGGTTGGTATTCCCTGTATTCCATAAATATCCTGTAATAGAACTGCTTGTTTGTTGCAATTCAATTGAATTTCCAATACACAAATTAGTGTCTATACCAAGTGAGATTGAAGACAATGAACTATCTATTGAAATTGTTACAATATTAGAGGTAAATTGGCAGTTTCTATTGTCAGCAACTGTGTAAGCAATGTTTTCATTTTGATCTAATAATCGAATCGGATTAGAATTTCCATCATTCCAGTTTACAAAAGTATACCCAGAAGGAACAAAGGCTGTTTCATTTATTAAATTATTAAAACACACAATTCTATTTTGAAGTACTATACTATCATAGACAGGACGAAACACCTTAATTGTATCAGAAGAAATTCTTCCAAAAATATCTGTAGCTCTTACCCAATATGTACCGGGATTATTTACAGAAATGTTGGGTGTTGTTGCACCTGTATTCCATAAATAATTAGTGAAATAACCTATAGGAGTTAATATAGTATCACAAAATCCATAATTCGAAGTTATATCATTACCAAGAGATATTGGAGGTGCATATTTATCCATTAAATATTTCTCAACTTGTGTTTGTTCTTGGTCGGAGAGATTTCGATTGTAAACGATTACCTCAGCAATTTGACCATTCAAAAAGCTAGCTCCATTACCTGCACCAATTTGAATTGTTGCATCAGAAAAAGCGCCAGATAATAATAAATTATTGGATGTGATTTCGTTTATTCCATTAATTTTTAGATTTAATGAATTACCTAAAGTTTTTCTTACACCAAATAGTTTAAAATCAAAACCACTTGAAGGTAGATTAGTTAAATTTCCTTGTAACAATTGATTTGAATTATAACATCCAAATCGTGCTGATGTGGCTCTTCGTGTGACCCAAAAACCACTTGACACAGGACCAATTCCAAGATAAACAGCATTTGAAGTTGTTTGACTTCTTCCCGACCCTACAACGAATACTGATAAAGAACTACTTCCAAAATCAGAATTATTGGTTGAAACTAAAAAATCTGATGAGCCATCAAAATCTATAACTGCTCTATTATTTAAGGTAATTTGATCACTAATTAATAAGGGCCTTGCTGATCCTGAGGATTGAATAAAATTAAATCCATTTCCACTTTGATCGTTCCATTGACTAACCAAACCAGATGATTGAATAACACCATTTTCAGCGCTTAGCCACAATCTAGCGTCATTTTGAATATTAATAACATTGAATGAAATTGGCAGACTGTATCCACCTTGCAAACAGGGATTGTTAGCTTTGACTCTCCAATAATAAGTACCAATTGCAATTGGGGTGTAACTCAAACTAGATTGAATTGTAGAAGTTGAAAATTCAATTGTAGAAAAATTAGAAACATTGGAAATTTCTACAGTATAGAAATAATTATTTTCAACGGCATTCCAAACCAAATTAATTGGTTGATTTACTAAAGTCGTGAATTCATTCGCGGGTGATATTAAAGTGCTTGTAAGAGGAACTATAAATGCAGTCGCAGTATTAACTTGTTGACTGGCTGTATCTCTGCAACCAAATTGATTTTCTACAATTAATTCAACCTCATATGTTCCAACTGATGGGAAAGAATAAGTTAAATTATTGGTGTTGGCAACTAGTGAATTATCGACATTCCAAATTTGTGAAATGATAACTCCTCCATTAACTGCAGTAGTGCTTGTATTTGTAAATGTTGAAGGAGTATTACTACATAATAGTGGAACTGTAAAACTTGCAATCGGTAAAGATTTAACGGATACAGGAAAAGTTGTACTTGATGAACAACCATTATCACTTTGAACTAACAATGAACCAGTATAATCACCAACTTGGGTATATTCAAATAAACCTGAATTTTGTGTTGAAGTTTGACTATTCCCAAATTCCCATAAAACGCTGGAAATGCTTGCTCCTAAAACAGTGCTTGATTCACTGTAATTAAACGAACTTCCTAAACAAACGGTAGATGAAACTGTAAATGCTAATACCGGTGCATTACCTAAAACAGTAATGTTTATGGTATCTCCATTAAAACATCCATTTGAATTTGATACGTTTAAAATATAAGCTCCAGATGTATCAATAATTTGAGATGAATTTGTTATCCCTGTATTCCATGAATAAGCAGTAATTGCTGGACTTGTGACAGCTAGTTGAATGGAATTACCAACACACAAACTTGTATCATTTCCTAATCGAATTGCTTGCAATGAATTATCAATCGTAATGATTGCTGTATTAGAAGATTTAGTGCAATTTTGATTATCTCTTAATGTGTAAAAAAGAGATTGAGCTTGTCCTTGAACCCTAGACGGCGTGGTTATCC
>JACCEA010148889.1_pt1 | contig 29339 bp, 28 predicted proteins | sample 7449851 | NCBI WGS metagenome assembly JACCEA01 (sample SAMN15323453, study PRJNA562643) | freshwater metagenome | isolation source: river surface water | place: USA:Blue River Watershed | collected 2017-08-18
AGGGCGAGGGCGCGCAGTTGCCGCATAGCGATACCTGGATAGTCCTGCACGGTCATGCCTCCACCCTGATCCTCGAAGTGGTGCCGGGTGAGGCACCGTTGTGGCGCTATTGGGGGGCAAGACTTCCTGATGGCGTGACGCCTGCTGCCGTGCTGCGCAGTACCCGGCCAACGCCCAGCTTCTCGCCCGATTTCGACCAGCCCCTCAGCCTTGTGCCCGGCCTGGGCCAGGGCTGGTTTGGTGAGCCCGGGCTGCGAGCCCACCGCCAGGGCCGCGATTGGACCTTCCAGGCCACTGACTGTGTGGTTGAGCAGAGCGGCCAGCAAGTTGCCGTGACCCTTACCGATGCCACAGCGAAAATTGGGGTGACGGCCAGGCTGTCGCTCGATCCGGACAGTGATGTCCTGACCGTTTCCACCACGCTCACCAATCAGGGCCACGCTCCGCTGGATGTGCAGTGGCTCGCCGCTGCCGTCCTGCCGCTGCCCGATCACGCGCGGACGGTCCGCTCGTTCTCCGGCCGCCACAACACCGAATTCGTGGCTGTCGAGGATCAACTCACCCGCAGCCAGTGGCGGCGCGAAAATCGCCGCGGACTGACCTCGCACGATTGCGTGCCGGGGGCTGTCGTCCTGGCCGATGGCTGTGCTTACGGTGCGCAGCTCGCCTGGTCGGGCAACCATTGCCAGTTCATTGACTGGGTCGACGATGGCCGCTGGCAGTGGCAGCTGGGCGAAGCGCTGATGCCGGGCGAAATCTCGCTTGCTCCGGGCGAATGCCTGACCTCGCCCGAAGTGCTCGCCACCTGTGCCGCCGATGCCAACGGCGTGGCGCAGAACTTCCACGCCGCAATCCGCGCGCGCATGGACTGGCCGGGCGCCGCGATGCGCCCCCGCCCGGTCCATCTCAACACCTGGGAAGGCTTCTACTTCGATCACGATGAGGCTGCGCTCAAGGACCTGGCCGATGCCGCGGCGAGGGCCGGGATCGAGCGGTTCGTGCTGGATGACGGCTGGTTCCATCGCCGCAACGATGACACCAGCAGCCTTGGGGACTGGTGGCCGGACGATGTGAAGTATCCGCGCGGCCTGGGTCCGCTGGCGGATTATGTCACCAGCCTTGGCATGGAATTCGGCCTCTGGGTTGAACCGGAGATGATCAACCCGGACAGCGAGCTGTACCGCGCGCACCCGGACTGGGCATTGCAAGTGGCGGGGCGTCCGCTGATCACGGCGCGCAACCAGTTGGTGCTCGACATGGGCCGGGATGAAGTGCGCGACTATCTTTACGAGCGGCTGGCCGGGCTGCTGAATGAATTGCCGATTGGCTACCTCAAATGGGATCACAACCGTGACCTGACCGCCGCGGGTGAGCGCCCATCATTCCGCCGGCAGGTGTTGGGTGCCTATGGCCTGTTGGCCCGCTTGCGGCATGATTTCCCGGCGGTCGAGATCGAGGCCTGCGCCGGCGGCGGCGGGCGGATCGATGCCGGGATCGCTCGCTATACCCACCGCTTCTGGACCAGCGACAATATCGACGCGGTCAGCCGGGTGGCAATCCAGCGCGGCTATCTGCAATTCTTCCCGCCCGAACTGATGGGCAGCCACGTCGGCGCGGCCCCGGCCCACGCCACCGGCCGGATCCAGACGATGCGGTTTCGCAACCATGTGGCCCTGCCGGGGCACTTTGGGGTCGAGCTCGACCTGCGCAAGCTCGGCGAACATGATCTTGAACGGCTGGGCGAAGGGATTGCCCGCTACAAAGCGCTGCGCGACCGGCTGCACCGCGGCCAGGTCTGGCAAGGCGCCGGCGCGGATGGCCTACTGTGGCAAGCGCACGGAACGGCGGAGGCCCTGGTGCTGATGATCACGCGGATCGATCCGCAGACCCAGCGCCATGCCCCGGGGCTGCGCCTGCCGATGCTTGATGCCACGCGGCGTTACCGTATCGGTGAAACCGAATATGCCGGTGCCTGGTTGGTCCAGCATGGCCTTGCCTTGCCGCCGCTGCGCGGTGAAGACGGGCTGGTGCTGGAGGTGACTGCGCTATGACCTTCGACCCGGCCGAGCATCCGCACCGCCGCTTCAACCCCTTGCTGGGCGAATGGTTGCTGGTCTCTCCGCACCGCGCGCGTCGGCCATGGCAGGGGCAGGTTGATGAGCCGGATCTGGCCGAGCGCCCGCATCACGACCCGGATTGCTACCTCTGCCCGGGGAATGCGCGCATCACGGGAGAGCGCAACCCGGCCTATCCCGGCACCCATGTCTTCCAGAATGACTTTGCTGCGCTGTTGCCAGACAGTCCGGCCCCGGAAGGGAACGATCCCCTGTTTCGCGCGGCGGGCGCGCAGGGTGAAAGCCGGGTCATCTGCTTTTCGCCCGATCACGCGCTGACCCTGCCCGAGCTGCCGGTGGCGGCGATCCGCGGCGTGGTCGATTGCTGGGCCGATCAGGTGGCCGAGCTGGCGGCGCGCTATGCCCATGTCCAGGTGTTCGAGAACAAGGGTGCGATGATGGGCTGCTCCAACCCGCATCCGCACGGCCAAGTCTGGGCGACCAGCTATGTCCCTCAGGAACTGGCGGCCGAGGCACGGACGCAGGCCGAATGGGCGGGCGCAGCGCCCATGCTGCTGGAACTGGCAGAGCGCGAGGCCGATGGTCCGCGAGTGGTGGTGCAGACGGCGCACTGGCTGGGGATCGTACCGTTCTGGGCGGCCTGGCCGTTTGAAGTGCTGCTTCTGCCGCGGTTCGCCGTTCGCCGTCTGCCTGAACTGACCGCTGCACAGCGCGATGATCTGGCTGCGGCGATCAAGGACGTGACCACGCGCTATGACAACCTGTTCCAGTGCAGCTTCCCCTATTCTATGGGCTGGCACGGCGCGCCGGGGCAGGGGGGCGAACATCCGCGCTGGCAACTGCACGCGCATTTCTATCCGCCGCTGCTGCGCTCGGCCTCGGTGCGCAAGTTCATGGTCGGCTATGAACTGCTGGCCGAGGCGCAGCGTGACCTGACGCCGGAACAGGCAGCCGAACGGCTGCGTGCGGCAGGCAATATCCATTACCGGCAAGGTCGATGATTGATGCGTTGACTGCCCTGTTCCGCCAGAGCTTTGGCGCCGCACCCGAACTGGCGGCGCGCGCGCCGGGCCGGGTCAATCTGATCGGTGAGCATACCGACTATAACGATGGCTTCGTGCTGCCCTGCGCGATCTCGCGTCAGACTATGGTAGCCGCGCGGCGGCGCGATGACCGGCAGGTGCGGATCGTCGCGGGTGATCTTGGCGGTGCCACAACGGCTTTCTCGCTGGCCCACCCGATCGAGCCGAGCGGTGATGCGCCTTGGAGCAATTATGTGCGCGGTGTTGCCGACGGACTGATCGATGCGGGACTGGACCTGTCTGGTGCTGACCTGGCGATCATCGGCGACATGCCGCAGGGCGCGGGTCTGTCCTCTTCCGCCGCGCTCGAAAATGCGGCCGGCCTGGCGCTGGCGGCACTGGCCGGGGAATGGGACTTTGATCGCACCCGGCTCGCGCTGATCGGCCAGCGCGCCGAGCACCGTTTTGCGGGTTGCCAGTGCGGGATCATGGACCAGTTGGTCAGCGCCCGCGCGGTCGCAGGCGCAGCGCTATTGATCGATTGCCGCAGCATGAAATGCACGCCGGTGCCGCTGCCTGATGGGCTGGCAGTAATGATTGTCCATTCTGGGATTGAGCGCGGACTGGTTGATGGTGAATACAATCTGCGCCGCCAGCAGTGTGAAGCGGCGGCCCGCCATTTCGGTGTAGCGGCGCTGCGCGATCTGTCTGTCCTGCCCGAGCCCGGCGGGCTCGATCCGGTCGCCTATGCCCGTGCTCGCCACGTTGTGGGAGAGAATGCCCGGACGGTAGCAGCGGCGGAAGCCCTGCGGGCAGGCGATCTGGCGCGGCTAGGAGAACTGATGGCGCAAAGCCACGCGGCAATGCGCGACGATTTCGCGATCACCCTTCCGCCAATCGACGATTTGGTCGCGCTGTTGCAGGATACGATCGGCAGCCACGGCGGCGCGCGGATGACGGGTGGCGGCTTTGGCGGGGCGGTGGTGGCCTTGCTCCCGGCCGAAGAAGTTGAGCGCGCCCGCGCTGCCGTGCTGGCGGGCTATCGCACCCCGGCAGGTCGCGCGCCGCTGATCATGGTCGAAGCTCCGGCGGCAGGTGCCAACCTAATCTAGCGGGAAGTGCAGTTAACAGAAAACCGCCTGTTTTTGACTTTGCAATCGATTACAATTTGGGATAGCTCGGATCGCTGTGGGAGGCGGGGTTGCCTGCCGGGGACAATTTTCTGGGGTATCTGGTGCCAGACACAACCATCATCACGCACGTTACCTCTGCCTGGACCCGGGAAGCGGTTGCCGCGATTGCCGGGCAATCGCTGCCGCCGATCCCGCTGATTACTTCTGCCGACGTCAAGGATGCGCTTCCCGGCTTTCAGCTGTGGGACTGTTGGCCGTTCGAAACGCCGCAGGGGGCGACGGTGGCGCTCAATGGCTGGACGCCGTGGGTCATCATGTGCGCCCCGCGCGATGTCCATCCTGACCTGCGCCACGATATCGCCCGCCTGCGCCTGATGTTGGAGCGCGATGGCGAATGGCGCGATTGCGGGTACCTTCTGCCGGAAGAACTGAATCCGGGCTCGCGCGAATGGGCCGGCTCGACGGTTTATGATCCGGCCAGCGGACAGGTGACGCTGTTCTATACTGCCACCGGCCGGCGCGGCGACACGGGGCGCAGTTTTGAGCAGCGCCTGTTTCATACCAGCGGGAAGCTTGAGCAGTCGGACGGGGCGATCCGCGTTGTCGGCTGGAGCGAGCCAGTGGAAAGCGTGGCCGCGGATGGCAAGCACTACGTCATCGTCAACCAGACAGTCGGGGCGCCGGGCTTCATCAAGGGCTTCCGCGACCCGTTCCACTTTCGTGATCCGGCAGATGGTGCGGATTATCTGCTGTTCACAGCTTCGGATGCCGCTTCAGACGAGGCTTTCAACGGCGTGATTGGCATTGCCCGGGCTGACGCTGCCGGCTTTGATGGCTGGTCGCTATTGCCGCCGCTGGTCAGCGCGAACGGCGTCAACAACGAGATGGAGCGACCGGTGTTGCGGGTTCAGGACGGACGCTATTATCTGTTCTGGTCAACCCAGCGCCGCACGTTCGATCCCTCGGGCCCCTCGGGTCCGAATGGCCTTTATGGCATGGTGGCTAAGCGTGTGACTGGGCCCTGGACCCCGCTAAACGGAACGGGCCTCGTCGCTCCCAACCCCAACGACGAGCCTGTGCAGACCTATAGCTGGTGGGTGATGGATAACCTTGAGGTTGCCGGGTTCATCGACAATTGGGGGTTAAAGGGGCGCAGCGTTACCGATCAGCCGGAACTGGTAGTTAGCACCTTTGGTGGTGTCCCGGCCCCGCGCTTCCGGATTGCGCTAGACGGCGAAACGGCGCAGATCGTTTCGCGATGAGCGCACCGCTTTATGGATTGGTTGAAGCAGGCGGCACGAAGTTTGTGCTGGGCGTGGCACGAGGTCCTGACGAGATCATTGCAACCACCCGCATTCCGACCACCACCCCGGCCGAAACGATCCCCGCGATGTGCGACTGGCTGGCTGGCCACGGGGCGCTGGCCGCGGTCGGTGTGGCAACTTTTGGCCCGGTTGAGGTTGACCGGTCTTCACCGCAATGGGGGCATATTCTTGGTACCCCAAAGGCTGGCTGGCCCAATACCGATCTGGTTGGACCGCTGGTTGAGCGGCTCGGCTGTCCTGTGGGTTTGGACACCGACGTCACCGCAGCTGCCCTTGCCGAATACCGCTGGGGGGCGGGGCAAGGGCAGCCTTCGGTGCTCTATTTCACCATCGGTACCGGGGTAGGCGGCGGGGTCGTGATCGGTGGAAGGCCTCTGGCAGGAGTTTCGCACCCAGAAATGGGGCATTTCCATCTGCCGCTCCACCCGGCCGATGCCGAATTCACTGGGGTCTGTCCGTTTCATGGTACCTGCCTTGAAGGCCTGGCGAGCGGGCCAGCAGTAAAGGCGCGCTATGGCATTTCTCTGTCAGAGTTACCGTCGGATCATATTGGTCATGAAGTCGTGGCCTGGTATCTCGCGCATGCTGTTATGACAGCGCAGGCCATGTTTGAGCCTGGCCGGATCGTCCTTGGCGGGGGTGTCATGGGCACCCCGGGGCTGATTGAGCGCGTTCGCGCCGAGGCGGAGCGCATCGGCAAGGGCTACTTCCGCGGCAAGGCTTCCGAAACTGTGGTTCTGCCTGGACTTGGCGAGCGCTCCGGCCTGCTCGGCGCGCTGGCCTTGGCCCAAGCTGCAATCAGGTAGAAAGCCGGGTCACCAATTCAGGCATCATCACCACCGAGCCGGTATCCTCGCCAGCGATCCGTCGCAGAAGCAAGTCGACGAGATTGCGCGCACCGGTGGTCAGGTCCTGCTTCACGGTCGAGAGCCGCGGCACGGTATGTTCGCCCAGCGCCAGGCCATCGTAACCGATAACTTTGACCTCGCCTGGAACAGCCATGCCAAGCTCTGACAAGGCGCGCAGGGTGCTCATGGCGATGACATCGGAAGCTGCGACGATCCCGTCTGGCCGAATTTCGGCCTGTTCGAGATAGGCGGTGATCCCGCTATCATTGGCGCCAGCCGCCAAGTGAGCGGGAAAGATGGTCAAGGCATCGCCGATCCCCGCCCGGGCCAAAGCGTTGCGGCAACCTTGCAGGCGTTGAGCGATTTCCAGCGGAGTGGGATCACCAAAGAAGGCAATTCGCTTGCAGCCCCGCTCGATCAAGTGGCTCGTGGCGATATCGCCGCCGGCAATATTGTCGGAGCCGACCGAACAATGCACCTGCCCGCGAGAGTGACCGCCCCAGACCACAAGCGGACGATAGCGAGCCGCAGCGCGATCCAGCACAGCCGATTGGTCTGATTGGCCGATCACGATGATCCCGTCGACCCGGCCGGAATCTGCATAGCTTTCTAGCCAGTCATCGTCAGTGGGGATTACGCGGCTGAGCACCAGATCATAGCCGCGCTCGGTCAATGCGTCGGCCAGCAGGCCAAGCATGGTGATGAAGAACGGGTCTGAAATGTGCTGTCCCGTCTCATGCCCAAGCGGGATCAGTACGCCGATCGCACCTGTGCGCTGGATCCGCAAATTGCGCGCCATGATGTTCGGGCGAAATTCATGCTCGCGGGCGAGTGCTTGAATTCGCTCTCGCGTTTTCTGGCTGATTAGGCCGGCCCCTGAAAGGGCACGCGAAACGGTACCTGGCGAAACTCCGGCGATCTTGGCGAGGTCAGCGATGTTCCTGATGCGCGGCCGGTCGGTCATGGGCCCCATCTTCCTGCAAACGGCCGCAAAGGCAATCGTGAATCTAAGCAGATTTCTGGTTACCTGTTATTAGCACTTGCAATTGCAATCGATTGCGATAGGGTTGCAATCGATTGTCGGCACAGGGGGATTCCTTGTGCGCGGCATATGGGCCCCGCAAAGGGGTGTTCGAGGGGAGGATACCCATGAAAAAGTCGCAGTTGCGTTGCGTTGTTTCGGCCATGGCGATTGTTGCCGGTGCCAGCTTCGCCGCCCCCGTCATGGCGCAGGATGCCAAGACGGAAGAGGCGAGCGGGCTTGATGAAATTGTTGTTACGGCTTCGGGGCGCGACAAGGCGCAGATCGATAGCGCAATCTCGGTCACTTCGGTAAGCGCTGACCTGATCCAGGACTTCAAGCCGAGTTCGGAAGCGGAACTGTTCCGTATGCTGCCGGGGATCCAGGTGGCCGGTACTTCTGGCCCGGGCGGTAACTCGAACATCGCGGTTCGCGGCCTGCCGGTTGCGACGGGCGGTGCGCCGTTCGTTCAGTTGCAGGAAGATGGCTTGCCGACCGTGCTGTTCGGCGACATGCAGTTCGGCAATAACGACTACTGGACCCGCTTCGATGCGACCACCCAGAAGGTTGAAGCGGTGCGTGGTGGTACCGCCGCGACCTTCGCCTCGCAGGCTCCGGGTGCTGTCATCAACTACATCAGCCACACCGGCAAGGAAGAGGGTGGCTACATCCAGCTCAACAAGGGCCTCGGGTACAACGAAACCAAGGTTGATTTCCGCTATGGCGGTCCGATCACTGACACGCTCTATTTCCACCTTGGCGGTTTCTACAAGGTTGGCCGCGGCCCGCTGAAGGCCGGCTTCAATGTCTCGGACTCGGTCCAGATCAAGGGCAACGTCACCAAGGAATTTGCAGACGGCAAGGGCTACATCCGCTTCCTGTTCAAGTATGCCGATACCCAGGAGCCGAACTACACTGGCGCTCCGGCGCTCGGCACCGTGGCTGGCGGCAAGGTATCGAACCTCAAGCCTTTCCCGGGCTTCGATGGTCGTGACCAGTCGAACTACTCGACCCTCAACTCGTCGTTCCTGATTTACAACCGTGAAGGCGATCTCGAGCGCGTTGCGATGTCGGGCATCACCACCAACTCCAAGTCGATCCAGAACCAGTTCCATTACGAGTTCTCGGATTCGGTGACCGTCGATAACAACATGCGCTGGACCGACATGAGCGGTGCCTTCACCTCACCGTTCCTTGGCGTTGGCCGTACCTCGGCGGTGATTGGCTCGACCGTCAACGGCGGTGTTGTCGCCCAGCTTCGCTATGCCAGCGGCCCGAAGGCCGGTCAGGTCTATACCGGCACCTATGTTGACACCAATACCAACGTTCAGACGCGGATCCGCGACGTTGGCAGCTTCGCTAACGACTTGGCTCTGACCGGTAAGTTTGAAGGCGGCTTTGCCATGATCACGGCCCGCGCCGGCTGGTTCTACATGAACCAGAACATCGACATGGATTGGCACACCAACAAGTCCTACCGCGAAGTCAGCGGCAACAACCCCGCGCAGCTTGACCTGTACACTGCTGCCGGTGCCCGCCTGACCGCCGAAGGCATTGCCGGGTTCAATAACAACTGGGGCAACTGCTGCGCCCGTGATTACGAACTGTCGTACACCGACAACGCGCCTTACGTCGGGCTCGATCTCGATAACGACAACTTCGCGATCGATGGCTCGGTTCGCTTCGAAATGATGCGTGCCTCGGGTTGGACGGTTGCCGGTAGCGCGACCGAGTTCAACACCCCGGTCACCTTCAACGGCATCACCACCCAGATCCCGACGATCACCGCCAACGGTGCCCGCGAAGTACTGGACTATGGCCGCAACTACACCACCTGGACTGCCGGTGCGCTGTGGAAGGTCAATCCGGACACCTCGCTGTTTATCCGTGCCTCGCGCGGCGGCCGCTTCAACTCGGACCGTCAGACGGTTTCGGGCAAGTTCACTGCCTCGGGCCAGCTCAACCAGAGCGGTCTGGTTCCGTCGGTTGACTTCGTGAAGCAGTACGAACTGGGTCTGAAGAACCGCGGCGAACTGGGTGGCGGTCGCTACACCGCCGAACTGACCCTGCTTAAGGGCAGCTTCAGCCGCAGCGACTATGAGCCGACCGTGACGGCTCAGTGCCCGGCCGGTGGCTGCATCATCGACACCAAGTACAAGTCGTCGGGTGCAGAACTGTTCGTGACCTACCAGAACGGCGGGTTCAACCTCGTCGGTACGGCCACCTACACCAAGGCCAAGCGCGCTGCTGCTGCTTCGACCGTTTACAACCGCGCCGATGGTATCCCGGATCTGTCGTACACGGTCTCGGCCAACTATGACGTCAATGACATGGCCACGATCGGTCTCTCGACCACCGGCCAAACCGCCGCGATCGATGGTGCTGGTCTGGAGTACCCGGGCAAGGCCGTGTTCAACGGCGTGCTGCGGGTCCGTCCGGTCCAGAACCTCGAACTGGGTCTGCAGGTCTACAACCTGTTCGACACCTTCGACTTCCGCGGCAACGGCGGCATCTCCGACAGCACGGCCAATCCGGCGGTGCTGGGCGGTGCCCCGGCGCTGGGCCGCACCTTCACCGCGTCGGTGCGCTACAGCTTCTAAGGTTGTTCTCCGAAGGGCCTGCCGCCTTCCTGCAGGCCCTTCCACTTTCCGGGCGGGAACAGCATTGGCTGCTTCCCGCCCGTTCTCTTTCATGGCAAGCGAACGAACATGGCTTCACAGGCGCAACCCATCCGCAAGATCCTGATCGTCGGTGGCGGCTCGGCTGGATGGATGACGGCCGCGGCGCTCTCCGCCAACCTCGCGCAGGGGTGCCAGATCGCCCTCGTTGAAAGCGAGGAGATCGGCACGGTCGGTGTGGGCGAGGCGACGATCCCGCCGATCCGCACCTTCAACCAGATGCTGGGCATCGACGAAGCCGAGTTCATGAAGCGCACCCAGGCAAGCTACAAGCTGGGGATCGAGTTCGTGAACTGGGGCCGCGACGGCCACCGCTATTTTCACCCCTTCGGTCCGCACGGCCGCGCCTTTGACGTGGTACCGGTGCACCAGCATTGGCTGCTGGCACGGGGCGCGGGCGAAACCGCCGGGTTCGACGAGCATTCGATGGCCTGGCACCTGGCCCGGGCCAATCGCTTTATCCGGCCCAGCGGCGATCCGCGCTCGGTCCTCTCGACCTTCGACTATGCCTATCATTTCGATGCCGGGCTCTATGCCCGTTTTCTGCGCGCCTATTCCGAGGCCCGCGGCGTGGTGCGTCACGAAGGCAAGATCGGATCGGTCCTGCAGAACGGCGAAACGGGCTTTGTGACCGGCGTAACGCTGGAGGACGGCCGCAAGCTTGAGGCCGAGCTGTTCATTGATTGCTCGGGTTTTCGCGGCCTGCTGATCGAAGGCGCGCTGCAGGCCGGCTATGCGGATTGGACGCATTGGCTGCCGTGTGACCGCGCCGTCGCTATTCCATGCGAAAAGGCGGGCGATTTCACCCCCTACACCCGCTCTACCGCGCGCGAGGCCGGCTGGCAGTGGCGCATCCCGTTGCAGCACCGCACCGGCAATGGCCATGTCTATTCCAGCCAGTTCACCAGCGATGAGGCAGCGCTTGATGTGCTGCTCTCCAACCTGGATGGCAAACCGCTGGCCGATCCCAATCGGCTGCGCTTCACCACCGGCATGCGCCGCAAGTTCTGGGACAAGAACGTGGTTGCCGTGGGGCTCTCCAGTGGGTTCCTTGAGCCGCTTGAATCGACCAGTTTGCACTTGATCCAGGCTGGCATTTCCAAGCTGCTGGCGCTGTTCCCCGACACCAGCTTCGATCCCGCCGTGATCGCCGAGTACAACCATATCGCCACGACCGAGATGGAGCGTATCCGCGATTTCATTGTCTTGCACTACAAGCTGATGGACCGTGATGAGCCAATGTGGCGCCATACCGCGGCGATGGAGGTGCCAGACACCCTGGCCTTCAAGATCGACCACTTCCGCCGCTATGGTCGGCACATCCCGCGCGACATGGACCTCTTTGCACCGCCGAGTTGGCACGCGGTCCACATCGGCCAGTTCAACCTGCCCGACGGAACGGATCCGCTGGGGGCTTATCGCCCGAGCGGGCGCGAGTGGCTGGCCAAGCTGCGCAATGCCATGGCCAATGAAGCGGCGCGCCAGCCCAGCCACCAGGCCTTCATCGATCAGCACTGCAAGGCATGACGGATACCGCGCAGCGCGTCAGCCGCGCGGCGGCGCTGCTGGCCGAGCAGGACATCGATGCTGCGCTGGAGACGATCACCGCGGCGACCCGGCGTGACCCCGCCAGCCCGCAGGCTGCCTTTGGTCACGCCCAGATCGCTTTTGAAGCCTGGCAGCCTGCCGCCGCTCTGTTTGAACGCGCTGCGACACTGCTGCCCGGTCAACCCGACCTGATCCGTAACCGCGCGCTCGCTCTGGCCGCCGAAGGGGAAGGTGATCAGGCCGAAGGGCTGATCGAGGCGGTATTGGCGCAGCATCCTGGCTGGCTTGACGGGCACCGGACTCTGGCCGCCATGCGCATCACCAAGGGAGAGGCTGCAGGCTGGGATCGCTCCTATGCCGCAGCGACCGCGCAAGAACCGGCTAACACGGCGCTGTGGCTCGGCTGGTTTCAACAACACGCAACGCGCAAGGATTGGGCCGCTGCGCGCAGGGTCCTCGAAGCGGCAGGGCAGGCCTGCCCGCCATCGCAGGGGCTGGCGCTGTCAAAGCTGTTCCTGGCCGCCGAAAGCGGTGACGGCGAAGCAGACTTTGCGCCGTTCACTTCCCTTGCAGATCCGGGCACGGACCTTTGCCATGTCCGCTACCTGCTACGCAGCGGCCAGCCAGCATTGGCGCTGGATTTTGCGCAGCGCCACCTTGGCGGGCCGCAAGCGCGGATGTTCTGGCCCTATGCGGGTCTGTGCTGGCGCTTGCTGGGCGATTCCCGGGCGGGTTGGCTCGATGGGGATCCGCTCCACGCAGCCGCGGTTGATCTAAATTTCACGGCGCAGGAACTGGCAGATCTGGCCGCTGCCTTGCGCCAGCTGCACCGGATGAAGGCCCCCTATCCCGAACAGTCGGTCCGTGGCGGGACACAGACTGATCGGCAACTGTTCTTCCACCCCGATCCGGCGATCCGCAAGGCTCGCGACAAGGTGCTGGCCGCGGTCGCGACTTTTGCCGAAGCCTTGCCGCAAGAAGCAGGCCATCCGCTGCTGGAACGCGGCACCGGGCCGCTGCGCTTTGCCGGAAGCTGGTCGGTGCGGCTGGCCGGGGCAGGGTTTCACGCCAGCCACACCCATGTGCGCGGCTGGATCAGTTCGGCCTGCTATATCAGCCTGCCTGAACCGGGCGAGTTGGGCCCGCCGCCATCCGGTTGGTTATCGCTGGGTAGCCCGCCACCAGAGCTGGGGCTTGATCTGCCGCCAATGATGCAGATCGAACCAAAGCCGGGTCGCCTCGCGCTGTTTGGGTCAACGCTCTGGCATGCGACCGAACCGTTCGCCGCAGGAGAGCGTCTGACCTTCGCTTTCGATGTGGCCGGGCCCCGCTAAGCCATTGAATTGCCGCCGGGCCCTGCCATAACGGTGTGATGGACGAGGACGAGCTGGACCTCACTCCGCCGCGGCGGGTCAAGCTGGGCGTGATCGTGCTGGTGGCGCTGCTGCACCTGGCGGCGATTCTGGCGCTGATCCGCGCCTTTGCACCGGACTTCACGGCGCGGGCGGTGGCGACGATCTCTCGCACTCTTACCGTTACGATTTCCGCCCCGCCACCGCCAGAACTTCAACCGGAACCGAAGCCAGCGGGTGCAGCAGGCGACGCCGGCAAAAAGGCCGTGCCGCGCGAAGTTAGCGCGCCCATGCCCCGGATCGAGATCGCCAGGGCCCCCGCGCCGAAGGCCTCCAGCTCGGGCAGCGCCAATAGTTCTGGCGCGCGCGAAAGCGGTGCCGGCACCGGGGCGGGTGGCAGCGGATCGGGCACGGGCAGTGGTGCCGGCGGAAATGGCGACGGCGGCGGGACCAGCAAGCCGGTCCACATCGCCGGCCGTATCGATAAAGCATCGGACTTCCCGATCCCGCCCGGCGGGCGCGAGGCGCGGATCGGCAAGGCGGTAATCCTGGCGCTGACAGTCAGTCCGGATGGCCGCGCGACGGCTTGCCGGATCTACAAATCAAGCGGACTGCCCGATACCGATGCCGTGACCTGCCGACTGGCGCAGGAGCGACTGCGGTTCAAGCCCGCGCTGGACGCAAGCGGTGAGCCGGTGACCGGCACTTTCTACTGGCAGCAGAAATTCTTCTTCTGAGCACCTTGATCGCTACTGCGGGGGCGGCAAGGTTGGATCAAAGGGAGAGTAATCGGTCGCCACCGTCCACCCCGTCCCCGCAGAAGGGGATGTCTCGAGCCTGGGCGATACATCGACGCTGGCCGATCCGGGCGTGGTCGATAGCCTGCTGACCAGCGGGCGCTGAGCCGCCCGTTCAGGGCTGTTTGGTGCGGATCAGCATCGAGGTGTCATAACCCAGCGCCTTGGCGCGGTCGATTTGCGCCTCGATCCGGTCCTGGGTGGGTGTCGCTTCGCGCGCCAGCAACCAGAGATAGCGCCCTGACGGCTCGCCGACGATCGCCCATGCGTAATCGTCGGCGTGATCAAGCACCCAGTAATTGCCATAGAACGGGCCGAAAAAGCTGACCTTGAGTTTGGCATTGGTGGCCGGGTCGACAATTTTAGCCTTGCCGTTGGCGACCGACAGCTTGCCGCTGGGCTTGCGGCAGGCATTGCGCACGCTGATCATGCCATCGCTACGCAGGGTATAGTCGGCGCTCACGCCCTCGCAGCCCTTCTGAAACGACTGCTCATAGCGGGCAATCTCGTACCAACGGCCGAGGTATTTCGCCAATTCGACCGGCTTGGCTGGTTCCGGCACGGCGCTGTTACCGATCGGGTGCTTCGGACCTAGCGCGGCACAGCCGGCGAGCAGCGCGGTGGTGGCAAGGGCGAGGACGGCGGTCTTGAAGGGGCGATGCATGGTCATGTGCGATTGTCCGTCCGGCGGTAGTGCCAGCCATTGAATCTGGGGGGTGAACGCCTCTATGCAAGGGGCATGATCGCCCAGACCATTCAGCTCGCCCTGGCTCCCGTCTTCGTGCTGGTCGCAATCGGCAATATCATGAACCTGCTCTCGACCCGGTTGGGCCGGATCGTCGACCGTTCGCGCGAATTGCAGAAGCAGCACGTGGCGACGAGCGGTGCGGAGCATGATGCCGTGGTGATCGAAATTCGCGCGATTGCCACCCGCATCCATCTGATCACCCGCGCGATCTTCCTGATGGTGCTAAGCGGCCTGACCATCGGGTTGACCGTGGCCGTGCTGTTCCTGGAGGAATTCGTCGCCGTCCGCCTGCAGCTCGTGGCGGCAGGCCTGTTCCTGCTGGCAATTGCCCTGCTGATGTGGGCGCTGTTGCTGTTCCTGCGCGAAACGCGGGTTGCTTCGGCCCAGTTGCGGATTCCCAAAAGCCTGTTGGAGCTGGAGCGGGAGATTTAGCTGAGCAGCTTGCGGCCCTTGGCCTCGATCTGGCCGCGGATCATCGGTTCGACAAAGCTGAGCGCGGCGGGCAGTTCGACGGTGAAGGCCACTTCGCTCTCCCCCACTTCGATCGCGCCGGTCATTTCCTGGCCCATCGCGCCCACGGTAAGGTTCATCCGGTCATCACCCTGCCAAGCGGTGGTGACCGAGGCAAAGCCGGGGACGAAATTGGCGATCTCGCCCGAGCGTTCGCGCACCCGGCGGCGAGCTTCTTCCTTGCCAAGGCTATGGGGCAGGGCGATCCTCATGGGGCGCTGTCTCCTTCGGGGCCGGCGCCGTACTTATAATCGAGGTAGCGGGTCTTGATCGCCAGGTTGTCGATTGCGCCGCTCGCCAGTTGACGGGTCACGCTGTCGATCTCGGCACTGATCTTGCCCAGACTGTCGACCAGGTGCTGGTCTGGGCTACTGCCCCCTTGCCCCTCGCCGCGCAAGTGGCGCGGGATTGAGGTGTAGGTGCTGATCAGTTCCGGCAGGTGATCGCCAACCAGCTTGCGCACTTCCAGCGCCGCCGGAGCATTGTCCGTCAGCCCATCGAGCTGGCTACCCAGCGCATCAAGCTGCAGGCCTAGCGCATCGATCAGTTGAACCGCTGGGGCGGGGAGGGCCGGACGCTGTTGTTCCAGCCACAGCTCGGTCCGCCCGACCAGCGATTTGACATCGCTGCCGCGCAGGCTTTCGCGGGAGGGGGCTTTCAGTTTGGGCACGGCGGCGAAAAAGGCCACTGCAGCGAAGATTGCCAACATGGTCACCAGTACGCCGGTGATGCCGATCCCGTCGATGATCAGACCGGCGATGATCGCGGTAAAGACGATCCCGCCAATCGTGGCCAGCGCGCGCTTCACTTGCCGTGCCGCATGCTCGCGCTTGAGCGCTGCTGAACGCCGGCCGATTGAATTGCGCCGCCCGCCAAAATCGCGGTTGTTGACCAGCGATTGCTTGGCCTGACGTAGGATCACGTCCGAATTGTGCGCCTCGCCGGCCAAGTCATCCCTCCAGGGTCAGCAGGCTGGGGGCGTCCGCCGCCTTGGCGGCCTGCGCAGCCCCTTCGGCGCGGGCGATATAGCCCTTCGACTTTTCGACCTCGGCAGTCAGCGTGGTGACCGTCTGCTTCATGTTTTCCAGCGCCTTCACCTTGAAGGTGTCGATGTTGTCCATCGTGTCGTAGATGTTCTGGAAGGCACGTTGCAGCGTTTCGAGCGGGATCGTGCTTGATGCCGCCATCTCGTGGATTTTGCCGGTCTGGTCGCGCAGCAAGGTGCCGGTGGAATCGATCAGGCCTGCGGTCGTCTCGTTGAGCGCGGTCACCTGCTGCAGCACCAGCCGCTGGTTGGCCATGGCCTGGGCCACGGTAACTGCAGTGCGCAGCGCGGCCACGGTGGTGGTGCTGGCGCGGTCCACGCCCTTCACCAGTTCAACGTTGTTCTTCTTGACCAGGTCGAGCGCGAGGTAACCCTGCACCGTCACAGCCATTTGCGTCAGCAGGTCCTGCGTGCGCTGGCGGACATAGAACAGTGCGGTTTCACGGATTGCCTTGGCCTTGGCCGGATCGCTCGCGTCAAGGTCCGCGGCCTTTTCTTCCAGCTTGGTGTCGAGCGCGCGGCTGATGTGGATCATCTGCTCCAGCGCGCCCATTGCCTCCCACAGTTTCTGGCGCTCCACGTCGATCGCAGCATTGTCCATCAGCAGCTCATCCTTGCCGGACGAGAGGTGCCCCAGCACGGCCTGGATGTGCCCCTGCGCGCTTTCATAGGAATTGAAATAGCGCTTCAGCGAATTGCCGAAGGGGATGAACCCCAGGATCTTGCGACCCTTGGACAGCTTGCCTTGCTTGCCGGGATCAAGCTGTTCAACCGTGCGGCGCAGTTCGGCCAGGTTGGCGCCGACGCCTGATTCCTTGTCCATCGCGCGGACCGGGCGATCGAGGAACCGGTTGCTCATCCCCGCCGCCGTCATGATTTCCTTGCGGCCCATGTTGGTGATCTGATCGACCTTCTTGCCGAACTCTGGCGAGTTGGCATCCGATGCGAGCAGATCATTGACGAAGGCATCGACGCGCTGGTCCAGCTTGGCCTTGGCATCGTCCGCAACCGGGACCAGGCCAACCGCCTGCTCGGGCGCGACGACCGGCACCGGATCGGGCGGGGTCAGGGTGATGGTGGGGGCGGCGGTCTCGGTCGAGGTCGGCGTGGTTGCCATGGGGGGATTCCGTGTTTGCAAATGCTCGGGCCAACATGGGATGGATCGCCACCCAGTTCAAGCTGTATTATTTCTATAACACAGGCGCGCAACCGGAGACAAAAATGCCGCGCTGCCCCTTGCGGTGGCAGCGCGGCGTTAAACGGTCAGCAACGTGGTCAGGCCGCCAGGCTGATCGGCGTAATCTCACCCGCCAGATATTGCCGCTTGGCCTTTGCCCGGCTCAGCTTGCCCGAGCTGGTCCGCGGCAGGGTGCGCGGCGGCACCAGTTCAACGATAGCCGGGTGGCCCAGGATCGAGCGGACCTTGTCGCGGATCGTATCGTGCAGTTTCTGGCGCTCGACCGGATCGGAGACGCGGCAGTGGACCAGCACGGCCACCTCTTCCTCGCCGGTCTCGCTTTCGACCGAGAAGGCGGCGATGTCACCGTGGTTGAAGCCCGGCAGCTGTTCCACGGCCCATTCGATATCCTGGGGCCAGTGGTTCTTACCGTTGATGATGATCATGTCCTTGGCGCGGCCAACGATGAACAGGTACCCATCAACCATGTAGCCCATGTCACCAGTGTCGAGCCAACCATCGACCAGGCAGGCCGCAGTTGATTCCGGATCGCGGAAGTAGGAATGCATGACCGACGGGCCCTTGCACCACACCTTGCCGATGTGATGATCGGGCAGCGCCTCACCGCGCTCGCCCCGGATCGCCAGTTCCATGTCCTTCACGGCCTTGCCGCAGTTGACGATAGCGCGATAGCGGGCCGGGCGGCTGAGATCGCGCGGGGTGCCGGAAAGGCGCTCTTCCTCGACCAGTTCGACGCGGATTCCTTCGCCCGGGGGCATCAGCGTAACCGCAAGCGTGGCTTCAGCCAGGCCATAGGAAGGCAGGAACGCGCTGGCCTTGAACCCGGCGGGGGCAAAGGCGTTGACGAAGTTCTGCATCACGTCCGGGCGGATCATGTCAGCGCCATTGCCGGCGATCCGCCAGCGCGACAGGTCAAAGCGCTCAGCCACGTTGCTTTGGCTCGAAATACGGCGCGCGCAGATGTCATAGCCGAAGGTCGGCGAATAGCTGCACGAGATTCCCTTGTTGCGGGTAATCATGTCCAGCCATGCCAGCGGACGGCGGGCAAAATCCTCGGTCTTGAGGTAATCGACTGAAACCTGATTAGCGATCATCGACAGGAAGCAGCCAACCAGCCCCATGTCGTGGTACCACGGCAACCACGAAATGCAGCGGTCGTCCTGGGTGAACTGCATGCCGTGGGCATGGCCACTGAGGTTATTGAGCAGGGCTTCGTGGGTTACCGCGACACCATGCGGGAAACGGGTAGAGCCGCTGGAGTACTGCAGATAGCAGATGTCGTCGGGGCTGGCCTGCGGCAGGTCGCACGGCACGGCCGGGCTTTGCGCAAAGTCTTCCCAGGCGATCCCGTCGCACTGCCCGCTCAAGGCTTCCTGCCGCTTGGCTGCGGCACCGGCCATTTCAGCGATCTCGGCCGGATAGAACAGGACCTTGGGGTCAGAGCTTTGCAACTGCACCGCAAGCTGGTCGATATAGCCGTCCTTGCCGCCAAAGCTGGTTGGCAGCGGCAGCGGTACCGGCCAGGCACCGGCATAGACGGTGCCGCAGAACAGGGCGGCGAACTCGGGGCCGGTTTCAGCAATCAGGGCAACCCGGTCACCCTTGCCGATCCCATGCGCGATCAGGCGATAGGCCATGTCCAGCGCGTCCTGACGCAGTTCGCTGAAGGGGTAGACCCGGATCAGCGTGCCGCGCGGGTCGTGAAAGTTCATGCCCCGCACGCCTTGCGCGGCGTAATCGATCGCGTCGCCAAAAGTGGCGAAGTCCGAAAAGCGGCGCGGGTGCGCATCGTGATTGGGCGTGGGCACCAGCCCAGCCGCTGCGGCACTCGCCAGAGTGGCGGCTTCAGTCATCTAATCTAACCCGTCTTTTTCAGTTCGCTGCGCCGCTGTTCGGCGTCTTGCGGTCCCCAAATGTCTGGATGGCTCCCTGATAGTCCATCCGCACTCTTCCCTAATCGGCTGACAGTGTGGCACGATTAGGGCAATGCCGCCGCATCATGCCTCGAATCCGGACCGCGAAGGGCGGGAACGCCGCCCGCCGCGTCCGCTGGATCGGGATCGGCTGAACGAAATGGCGCTGGCCTATCTGGCCCGATTTGCCACTTCGGCAGCGAAGCTTGAGGGCTATCTCCGCCGCAAGCTGCGCGAACGCGGCTGGGAGGGGGAGGGCGAACCGCCCGTGGCTGCGCTGGTCGAACGCTGCGTTGCAGCCGGATACGTCGATGATGCCGCCTTTGCGCGGAGTAAGGCGGGCAGCCTGCGTCGTCGCGGCTATGGCGCGCGCCGGGTTGACCAGTCGCTGACCGCAGCCGGGATCGCTCCCGATTTGCGCGATGACGTGCGCGGCACCATTCTGGAAGAGCGTCAGGCCGCCTTGGCGCTGGCCCGCAAGCGTCGATTAGGGCCGTTTGGTGCGGCGCCGGCCGATCGCAAGGCGCTTGAAAAGCAGATTGCCGTGCTGCTGCGTGCCGGGCATCGTCTGGACATTGCCCGGCACGTCGTCGAAGCTAGAGACAGGGACGGGCTTGAGGCCTGGTCTGAGGAGGAAGAATGATGCGGCGTTTTGTGTTGACCCTGTTGGCGGCAGCCCTGGCGGCCTGCTCACCCGGCACCGGCGGCGCCGCCCCGACTGCAGCAAAGGTCGTGCATCCCGAATCCGGGTTGGAGGTTATTCCGTTGACCGTGACCAGTGCCAGCGGCGTCCACGAGTTCAAGGTGGAAGTCGCGGCGTCGATGGTCGCGCAGGCCAAGGGCCTGATGTTCCGGACCAAGCTGGGGCCTGACGAAGGGATGATCTTTCCGATGGACCCGCCGCGCGGGGCCAGCTTCTGGATGCGCAACACGGTCATCTCGCTCGACCTGATATTCGTCGCGCCCGATGGCCGGATCAGCAACATCGCCGCCAATGCCGTGCCCTATGACGAGACCCCGCTGCTATCGGTCGGCAAGGTGAAAGGCGTGTTGGAGATCCCCGGCGGCCGCGCGGCTGAACTGGGCATCGCGCCGGGGGACAAGGTCGCATGGTAGTGCTTGCCCGTCCCGTCATCCAAGGCTAACGGGCGAGCATGGGAATTCTTGGCAAGATCTTCACCTGGTGGGACGGCGCGACGATCGGGACGCTGTTCAATTCTGCGCTCACCGGCGAACATGTCGGCACCGACGCGCAAGGCAACAAGTATTACCGCACGAAGAAGGTCCGCAAGGACGGCCCCTTCGCCGGCACTGAGCGTCGCTGGGTGATCTACAATGGCGCCAACGATGCCAGCCGCGTGCCGGCCGAATGGCATGGCTGGCTGCACCATTCCTATGATGGCGTGCCAGAGAGCTTTCTTCCGCCGGCGCGGATCTGGGAAGCGGAATTCACGCCCAATGCCACCGGTACGGCGCAGGCCTATCGTCCCCAGGGCGCGCTTGAGCGTGGCGGCAAGCGGGCCGCGGCAACCGGCGATTACGAGGCCTGGAGCCCGGACGCCTGATCATGCGGCGCCTGCTTGCGCCCGGGCTGGTCCTGTTGCTGGCCGCGTGTAACGGCAGCGGCGATCCTGACGCGACGGGAACGGAAATTCCGCAGGCGGTTGGCGCACAGGCCACTGCCCCGGCGGTTGAGAGCGAATATGGCACGCCGGTCAAGGATCGGGTCGCCACGCTCGGCCTGCTGAACAAGCGCAACAATATCACCCAAGACATCGTCCTGAAATCAGGCGAGGCGCGCCGGATCGGCAACGTGGTCGTCCGACTGGCGACCTGCGAGCGTACCCTGCCGTGGGAGCGCCCGGCCGAGACAGGGGCCTTTGTGCAGGTCTTTGTCGAGGAACGCGCCGATGCCGACAGCCAGCTGGCCTGGCGCAAGGTGTTTTCCGGCTGGCTGTTCAAGAACGCGCCGTCGGTCAACGTGGTGGAGCACCCTGTTTACGATGTCTGGGTGAAGGACTGCGCGATGAAGTTCCCGGGTGAAGAGGACAGCCCCGCTGCTGCCGCATCGCCCAGCAGCGCGCCAAAGGCCGCGGGTAGCGCCAGCCCTTCGCCAGAGCCATCCGCGTCGCCCGCGGCAACGCCTTCGCCTGCGGCTTCAAAGGCGGCGGCGCCCAAGGCGCCCGCAGCCAAGGCCCCGGCACCGTCGGTTGATCTCTGAGCCTGCTGCAACAAGTCGAGGTAGCGCTTTTGGCTGATCTCCACCGCGCCGAGCGAGGCGAGGTGATCGGTCATGAACTGGCAATCCAATAACAACGCTCCGCCGCGGCGTAATGCCGCCACCAGCCAGGCCAGCGCGACCTTCGATGCATCGGGCGCCCGGCTGAACATCGATTCGCCGCAGAATGCGCGGTCAAACCCGACCCCATAGAGGCCGCCAACCAGTTCACCATCCTGCCAACACTCGATCGAGTGGGCCAGGCCAAGCTGGTGGAGCTCGCGATAGCTGGCCTCGATCCGGTCGCTGATCCAGGTTTCATCCGATTCGCGCCGCGGCGCAGCGCAGGCCTGCATGACCGCGGCGAAATCGGCATTGCAGGTAACCGTAAACCGCCCGCGCCGCAGCGTGCGCGCCAGCGAGCGCGAACACCGGAACCCATCCAGCGGCAGGATCGCGCGGCGGCGCGGTTCAACCCAGAAAATCTCAGGATCGTCGCGCGCATCGGACATGGGAAAGATGCCGCTGCGATAGGCCATCATCAGCAGGTCCGGTTCGATAATCAGTTCTGGCACCGAGGCTTGCATGTCCCCAGCATAGCAGATCGCGAGGGCAAGAGGACAAGTTCCTTGCTATCCGTCTTCGCCTGACCTAAGGGCCAGCGCGCCTGCAGGAGTGTAGCTCAGCTGGTAGAGCATCGGTCTCCAAAACCGAGGGCCGCGGGTTCGAATCCTGCCACTCCTGCCACCGCCTCTTCCACCAACAAGCTGAGTTGATGTCCGCCGAGTCTCCTGTCGAGCAATCCGCTCTGCGTCGTCCCCGCCCTGGCCAGCTGCTGACTTCGCAGCCCGCTGCACGCGAAGGCCTGCTGCTTGGGCTGGTGCTGGCCGTGCTGGCCTGCCTGCCAGTGCTGTTCGCCACCTATCCGCAGATGGTGGACTATCCCGCCCACCTGGCCCGCTATTACGTGATGCTGGAGCGCGACGGGAACGAGTTGCTGCAGCGCTATTATGACTTCGAATGGAAGTGGACCGGCAATCTCGCGGCGGACTTGCTCATTCAGCCACTGGCGCCGCTATTCGGGCTAGAGGCGGCTGGCCGCATCATCGCCGGGCTGGTGCCATTGCTGACCGCACTGGGCATCCTGGCGGTTGAATGGAGCCTGCGGCGCCGGGTCGGTGTTGCCTCGCTATTGGCGCTCTGCTTTGTTTGGTCGCCCAGCCTGATCCTCGGGTTCCTGAACTTTGGCCTGGCCCAGGCTGCTGCACTGTTCGCCTTTGCCGGCTGGGTGCGATTTGAGGGCAAGGCGTGGCGACCGTTGCTCTTCCTGCCGGTCGGCATCGCGATATGGGTCATGCATGTTTCGGGTTGGGGCATGCTGGGGATCCTGGTCTTCGGCTATGAATGGCACCGCCACAAAGGGCTTGCGGCCTTTCTCGCGCCCTGGCCGCTGTTCCTCCCCTTCCTCTCGCTGATCGCGGGCGATCACCCCGGCAGCCTGCCGAGCTATGGCCCCAATGTCTGGGTCTTCAAGTGGGCGATCTGGAAGCAGGCCATGCGCGATGGCGTGGTGTGGCTCGATCATTGGAGCCTGCTGTTCTTCGCGGCGCTCCTCCTCGGTTCGCTCCTCCTCCGCAAAATCGATGGGCGGCTGGGCTGGGCGGCAGCGATCTTGCTGGCGGGCTCGATTGCGATGCCGCGCCATATCTTCGGTGGCGATCTGGCGGATGCCCGGATGATCTATTCGGGCCTGCTGGTCGCCTCACTCGCGCTCAGCTGGCAGGCGCCGCGCTGGCTGCTTTGGATTACGCCGGCACTGTTCCTGGTCCGGTTGGGGGTGACAACCGACACTTGGCACCGGGGTTCGGCACGCACCGAGCAGCTGCTTGCCGCGCTTGATCATCTGCCGCGGGGCGCGCGGGTGGCCAACCTGGTGGTCACCAACAGCGGCGTCTGGGGCTATAATGCGCAAGAACACATCGGCGGCTATGCTGTGCTGCGCAAGGATGTCCTGATCAATGCGCACTTTGCCATTCCAGGCGTTCATATGATCAGCACCAGAGAAGGCGGACCGAACTTCCGTGACCCGAGCCAGCGCATGCTGTGGCGCAAGGGACCAATCGACTTGTCCAACTGGGAGCCGGCAAAGGGCATGGACTGGCTGTGGTACGTTGGCCAGCGCGAGCCCGATGCACTGCCGCCCGGCGCGGTAATCGTCTACCGCGCACCCGGCACCCTTGTGGCGCGGCTTGCAAAAGTTCCGGGTGATAGCTAAGTGCGGCGGTGTCTTCCGACATAGGAGTACACATTGCCCCTCCCAGCCACCGCGGCTGGGGCGGCGATGAGCCCTTGGCGGAAGGCGGAAACGAAACTCAAGCGACGGGCTAGAAAGCCATGGCCAAGATCAATCCAGGCGAATTCATGCGTCAGGTGCAGGCGGAAGCGCGCAAGGTCGTGTGGCCGACGCGCCAGGAAACCACGACCACTGCGATTTTCGTGGGGATCATGATGCTGGTATTGGCCTTGTTCTTCCTTAGCGTTGACACGGTTTTTGGCGCCATCGTGCGCTGGCTGCTCTCGCTCGCCTGATCTGTCGCATTCATCCAGACACGGAATTTCAACATGGCTCGCTGGTACATCATCCACGCCTACTCGGGCTTCGAGAACAAGGTGCGCGAATCGATCCTGTCCGAGGCTGAGCGCCTGGGCCTGTCGGCGCTGGTCGAAGCGGTCGAAGTGCCGTCTGAAACGGTCACCGAAGTGAAGCGGGGCAAAAAGGTTCAGGTCGAACGCAAGACCATGCCGGGCTATGTCCTTGCCAAGCTGGCGATGAACGACGACGTCTACCACCTCGTCAAGAACACCGCGAAGGTGACTGGGTTCCTCGGCAACAACAACAAGCCGCAGCCTATTTCGGACCGCGAAGCCGCCCGCTATTTCGGTGCGCGCGATGCCGCCGCAGCCGAACCGAAGAAGCACATCAGTGTCGATTACGAAATCGGCGATTCGGTGAAGGTCCTCGATGGTCCGTTCAGCTCGTTCACCGGCGTGGTGGAAGAGCTCGATTTCGACAAGAACCGGGTCAAGGTCTCGGTCTCGATTTTTGGCCGCGCCACTCCGGTGGAGCTCGACTTCGAGCACGTCGAACTGGTCAAGTAATTGCCTGCGCCTCGGCGCGAGAACGGTTGCATTTCAGCCGACTTTCGCCTAGGCGCGCGCCTTCGCTTGGGGCAACCTGAGTGATTCCGTGCGGGAGAAGGGCCCCGGCCCCTCGTCTGACCGCTTACTCTGAAGCCCGCCTTGCCGGGCTGACAGGAAGAAAGGAGGCCCATCGTGGCCAAGAAGATTGAAGGTTACATCAAGCTGCAGGTGCCTGCGGGCTCTGCCACGCCCTCGCCGCCGATCGGCCCTGCGCTGGGTCAGCGCGGCGTGAACATCATGGAATTCTGCAAGGCGTTCAACGCCGCCACGCAGGACCTTGAAAAGGCCATGCCGATCCCGACCATCATCACGGTCTATGCGGATCGCAGCTTCACCTTTGTCACCAAGACCCCGCCTGCCACCTTCCTGATCAAGAAGGCGATCAACCTGAAGTCGGGCTCGAAGGAGCCGGGCAAGGTGTCGGCCGGAACGATTAAGCGTTCGCAGCTGGCTGAGATTGCCCAGGTCAAGATGGCCGATCTCAACGCGAACGACATCGAAGCGGCAACGAAGATCATCGAAGGCTCCGCGCGCGCGATGGGCCTGCAGGTCGTGGAGGGCTAATCACATGGCACAGACCAAGAAGCAGAAGATGCTGGCCGAAAAGCTGGGTGACAATCAGGCCGTGCATGGCTTTGACGAAGCGCTGAAGCTGCTGCGCGAGCTGAAGACCACCAAGTTTGACGAAACGCTGGAAGTCTCGCTCAACCTCGGTGTCGATCCGCGCCACGCTGACCAGATGGTCCGCGGCATGGTTACTCTGCCGTCGGGCACTGGTAAGGACGTCAAGGTTGCCGTCTTCGCCCGTGGCGACAAGGCTGAAGCAGCTCTTGCTGCCGGCGCTGACAAGGTTGGCGCCGAAGACCTGCTGGAAGACATGCAGAACGGCAACCTCGACTATGGCCGCGTGATTGCCACGCCGGACCTGATGGGTCTGGTTGGCCGCCTCGGCAAGGTGCTGGGTCCGAAGGGCCTGATGCCGAACCCGAAGCTGGGCACCGTCACCCCGAACGTTGCCGAAGCGGTCAAGGCTGCCAAGGGCGGCCAGATCGAATTCCGCGTCGAAAAGGCCGGGATCATCCACGGTGGCATCGGCAAGATGAGCTTCAGCGATGATGCGCTGAAGGCCAACTTCGAAGCCTTCGTCGATGCCGTGGTCAAGGCCAAGCCGTCGGGCGCCAAGGGCAAGTACCTGCGCAAGGCTGGTCTGTCCTCGTCGATGGGTCCGGGCCTGAAGCTCGACGTGGCGCAGGTCCACAGCGCCTAAGCTGGGATCTAAGCCTGAAATAGCAAAGGGCCGGGAGGGGAAACCTTCCCGGCCCTTTTGCTTTGTGGCATGGTTTCATCCGAAGGAGATGAAATCATGCGACTTTTTCTGGCGACAATGCTTGCGGCCGGCACTGCCTCGGCCCCGTCTGCTTCGGTGCCTCAGACCCATGCTCAGATCGACGTGCCGCGCGCCCGGGCGCAGCAGGTGATCGTTCAGAGCCGGGAATTCCCGGCCGGCGGGGAAAGCGGCTGGCATATCCACCCGGGAACAGAGATTGCCTATATCACAGCCGGGCAGCTTGAACTGCGGGTTAAGGGCAAGACCACCTACCTGAATCCTGGTGACAGTTTCACCGTGCCGCGCGGCGTGGCCCACAATGGCGCAAACCACGCCAGCGAGGCAGCCCACGTGGTGATCACGCTGGTCGTCGACAAAGGTGTGCCGGCGCGTCAGGCTGTCTCGGCGCCCTGATCGCGCTTTCCAATTCCGGCAGCCGAAGACCGCTAAGATGCGCCGACTGATTACCGCTGGGCCAGGTTGGCGGCGGTGTAACATTCCACCACCAGCGCCAAACCGCTGCCATCAGGCAGGCTGAGCAGGGCATGGTGGCTGGATATTGCGCCAGCAGGGCAGGCGGGATCACCCTGCCGGACCGAAGAGAGGGTTTTCCGGCCAAAGTTCAGACTGGCTGCGACCTGGCCAAAGGGACGGTCGGTTTCGGCCAGTTCCCTGTTCATCGCGGCAGTGAGCCGGACGGGTACGAACCAGTTATGGGCCTGGCTAAGCACCGTTTCGCCGCAGACCAGTTGCACGTGCCGATAGCCAATCGGTTCATCCGGCCCGATCCCCAGCGTCGTCCGCAACCCGGCCGGTGGGGCGGCATCTGTGCCCTTGACCAGGCGTGCTGAGATCCTTGCGCCCTGGGCGATACCGCGCCCTTCGCACCACACGCGCAGGGCCTCAGTCGCGCTGGCGTGGGCCGCCAGGTTGGCTTCGAATGCATCGAGAATTGGGTCATCAGCGGCGTGGGTGCCGCTGGGCAGGATCAACGAGCCAACGGCCAGGGTCATTGTGGCCAGCCTAAATTCCACCAGCGACCGCCTCACGGCCAGTTGCGGTAAGGCCAGCGGCCAGCGCAGCCGAGCAGGCTTCGAGCAATTGGGGATCGGTGCTGCGGATCACAAAGTTCGCGCCCACGCGCCCTTCACGGAAGAAGGGATAGGATCCGATCGCCACGCCTTCATGGTCTTTTTCGGTCTGGCGCAACAGGTCGGCAATCTCGCTCTCGGGCACCCAGCAACCGACCGTGGTCGAAAGCACGGGCAGGCCGCCTTCCAGCGTGCCGGTGAGGGCATCGAGCATGCCAGCGGTGATCGATGGAACTCCGGCCATGATGAAAATGTTGGCGATCTTGATGCCCGGTGCGCCCGACATCCGGTTGGGGATCAAGTCTGCCCCGGCCGGCACACGGGCCATGCGCAGGCGTGCATCATTGAGTCCCCCGCGGGTTTCGTAATAGCGTTCCAGGATCGCCCGGGCATCGGGATGGATTACCACCTCCACGCCCAGCGCTGCGGCGATTGCATCGACGGTGATATCGTCATGCGTGGGGCCGATCCCACCGGTCGTGAACAGGTAATCGTTTCGGGCGCGCAGGATGTTGACCGCTTCGACGATGGCTGCCTCGTCATCGGCAACCACGCGGACTTCCTTCAGGCGGATGCCCTGCACGTTCAGCCATGCGGCGACTTGCGCCACGTTCTTGTCCTGGGTGCGACCAGAAAGAATTTCATCGCCGATCACAAGCAGCGCGGCGGTCCAGGTGCGGGAAGTGTCAGCCATGGCGGCGGGTTAGGCCAAAGCCGCCCGCCGCGCAATCAGGGCTTTGGTCGGCCTGCCCGGTTCAGGCCTCAACCGGCTGGCGCACCCGGCGGAATTGCAGCACGCCGTCATCAAGCGGGGCCTGCCGCATGTCCTGCTTGTCCTGGCGGTAATCCTGATTGAGCCGCCATGGCAGGCTGGCCGCATTGCGCGGCATCATGTGCTTCCCGCGCTGGATGTAGCCCGAGGAGAAGTCGAAGATATCGTCCTCTTCCGGCTCCTGACCTTCGGGCATGACCGGGACGGCAGCCTGGGCGTGGATGGCATCCATCTGCTTGAGCAGGCGGGTCAGGTAATCACCGATGATGTCTACCCGCAGGGTCCAGCTGGCGTTCAGATAGCCGAACACGGCCGCTAGATTTGGCACGTTCGAGAACATGCAGTTGCGGTAATAATAGTGCTTCGAGAAATCGACCGCCTTGCCGTCGACCGAAACCGCGATCTTGCCGGCAACCGCCAGCTTCAGCCCGGTGGCCGTGACGATGATGTCGGCATCAAGATGTTCGCCCGATTTGAGCGTGATGCCCGTCTTGTCGAACTTTTCGATCTGGTCCGTCACCACGCTGGCCTTGCCGGCCTTGATCGCTTCAAAGAAATCGGCGTCGGGGACCAGGCACAGACGCTGTTCCCACGGATTGTAGGGCGGGGTGAAATCGGCCTTGTTGTAATTGGGCCCCAGGTTTTCCTGCAGCTGCTTTTCCAGGAACGCCTTGACCTTCTCCGGTGCGGTCCGCGCACGCTTGAAGACCAGATCCTGGAAGAAGATGTTCTTGGCGCGGGTGATGGCATAGGCCACCTTTTCCGGCAGGAACTTGCGCAGGGTATTGGCAAAGCGGTCCTTGGCCGGGCGGCTCACCATCCAGGTCGGCGTGCGCTGAAGCATGGTGACATGCGCGGCGCCAGAATTTGCCATCGACGGCACGATCGTGACAGCAGTGGCCCCCGATCCGATCACCACGACCTTCTTGCCGGTGTAATCAAGATCCTTTGGCCAGAACTGCGGGTGGATCACCTGGCCCTTGAAGTCCTTCCGCCCCGGGAAGTTCGCGTCATAGGGATCGTCATAATCGTAATAGCCGGCGCCCAGGTACAGGAAGCTGGCCATGACGCGGCCCTGCTTGCCATCCTTGCCTTCGGTAACCACGGTCCAGCGCGCAGTTTCGCTATCCCAATCGGCGCTGACCACCTTCAGGCCAAAGCGCATATTGGGGCGCAGGCCATATTCATCGCTGATCTCGCCAAGATATTCGAGAATCGAGGGGCCATCGGCGATCGAACGCTCATGCTTCCACGGTGCGAAGGCAAAGCCCAGGGTATGCATGTCACTGTCGGAACGGATGCCGGGATAGCGGAACAGGTCCCAGGTGCCGCCCAGTTGATCGCGCCGGTCCAGAATCGCATAGCGTTTGCCGGGGCATTCCTTGGTCAGGTGCACGGCCATGCCGATACCGGAAATTCCGGCACCGATGATCAGAAAATCAAGCACTTCATCCACGGGTGACGCAATGGGCGTAACGGCGTTCATCGATCTGGTCTCCCACCAGCAATTGACATGA
>JACCEA010998237.1_pt1 | contig 29315 bp, 36 predicted proteins | sample 7449851 | NCBI WGS metagenome assembly JACCEA01 (sample SAMN15323453, study PRJNA562643) | freshwater metagenome | isolation source: river surface water | place: USA:Blue River Watershed | collected 2017-08-18
ATGTAGACTCTTTTGCGTCGTTGGGGTACTCCAAAATATTGGGAGTCGAAAACCCTATAAGCGATTGACCGTTTGGTACCTTGAACAATACCTCCCCCTCTGTTGATGTTGTCCGGTCTAAAATCGATACCTGTGAAAGAGGAGATGATGTCACATAAGCCTTCTTTGTGTTTTTTGTCAAAAACACCGTCGACGTTTTCCCATATGTTGTACTTGGGAGATTTTGCGTCAAGAATTCTTCCATATTCAATGGCGAGTTGAGAACGTTCGTCATCCATTCCTTTTCCGAGTCCGGCACTAGAGAACGCTTGGCACGGTGTGCCCCCGACGAATACGTCGAAATTGTTTTTTTTGAATTTTTCATCGTCTAATAAATTTAACATATTTGAATAAAATGGAACATCTGGATAAAGATGTTTAAGGACTTTTTGTGGGAAGGATGCAAAGTCACATAGACCTTCACACTCCCAACCAAGTGGTTCCCAAGCGACAGTTGCCGCCTCCATACCACTACATACTGAAAAATACTTCATACGTCTGTAAGTTTAAATTGTTTCGATACAAATGTAGTGATATTTTCGAAAATACGAAAAAAAATTAAAATATTTTTTATAATGTGGTTTAACTAATTGATTATCAGTTATTTAAAAAGTCATATTTCTCTCTTTTCCACTCGATATTTGGGTGTGATTTGAATCTATTGGTTAAAGTTTGGACGGCAGAATCAAATATTTCTACAACAGGTGTATTTGCTTTACCATATTGTTGAACTAAACTACCTTTTCGATATTGTAAGTTGATACGTTTTCTTTTGTGAACCAAAGCAACGTAGACATAAAGATTACCATTGGTAAATTGTTTACTCATACAGTTCTTCATATTATACCCTTCCACTCTGAAGTCCTCTTCGGTTGATAAAATCTTTGGTGTGTATATTTCACCATCAATATCAATTTCAGTTTCAATAATATTAACGAAGTCCTCGGGGAATTCGTATCTTAATTTATATCCACGAGCAAGATGTAGTTTAATACCTGACCAGGACTCTAACATATTTTCAAACTCGTGATCATCCTTTGCTTTAAATTTTAATTCAATCTCTCTCGCCTCTAATTGTTCTCTAATTGAAAACAACTTATTAAGATTATAAATTAAAGAGTCCGACCTCAACGTTTCTTTCTCCCAACCATTAATAAGTTTGACCATTGATTTCTTTTCTGCGTCGCTCTTGAGTTGATGTATTTTTTTATTGGGTGGTAAATCGTAACAGTGTTGTTCCCAAACAAACTGTTTCAAATACTCAAGGTAGTTGTCACCAAATAGTTTACAAAGATAATTTAGAGAACTAATGTGAATTGGTTTATCGGACTTTGTGTTCAACTGACTAACCAAGTACTTTGATTTAATCCCATACGAATCAAGTATTGATTGTAGAAATTTATTATCGTTCTTCATCAACCATTTCTTCTTCGGGTACTCATACTTAATATGTTCATAAACACCATCGTGTGATTTAATATCCTTCATATCTAAATGATAGTCAACCAACATATCGTATAATGGATTTACGATACTTTTGTGTTGGTAGTTTTTAGATTTAATGAAGTCACTTTTAAAGTGTGGTTCTATTTTTTTGTAGATGATTCCATTGATGGATTCAATTACTCTATCATACTTAACTCCCCAAAACTTTAATCTCTTTTCTCCTCGATAATATCCATTCTCACTTAGTTCACATAACAACTTAAATGAATTCTTTTTAGTTAAAGATGAAGATTTGAATTGTCTTTCATCTGTTAAATTGTTGTTGTTAAGTTTATAACCAACGACAATGTCTCCAGTTGTGATGTTTAAATTAAATGTATGGGTGAATGTGATTTGTTTCTTATATCCGTATCGTTGATAATCGAAATCAAACGTGCCAACAAATTCAATATTGTTATCGTCAGAATACAATTTCAAATCACATATTGAAACTGAGCCACTTTTACTGTCTACCTTTTTCTGGTTGTGTATTAATAATAAATCCATCTACATAAAATATAGATGGATTTATTTAGTTTGTGTAGTTAAAATTATTCAAAAGGTAACCTTATGTCATTGAATATATCGGTCACCCTAACCGTTGGTAATTCTTGAGTAATCTCAACCCCATTTATTTTAACGGGAACCTTCTTCTTTTCTTTCCAGTTAAGTGTTCCCCATCTTGAATATAGTTCTATTTTTTGTGACAATAATAATAAACAATCTTCAAATATCGGTGGTGGTGATGCGTTACAGAATGATCTTTGTTGGATACATCTACCTGATTGAATATCAAACTCACAGGTCACTCTATCCATACCACTTTTATTTCTTAACGACACTATAATTGATTTATCCTTGTCTGAATATGTGGCAACACAGTGATGCATAAACGCACCTTCTTCAATATAATCTTCCTCCCTCTTTAGAACATATGGGTATAAGGTGTGTAATGATGTATCATTCTCCAAACACTCTAATGGTTTCTCTAAATCTTCCAAAACCTTCTCATCGAATTGATATTCAATCACCCATCCCTTTTTAATTGCTCCCATCATTTTGGTTAGTTCCCTGTGTTCAGTGTTGAACTCATCCATAGTTTTAGATTTCAAATAGATAGATGGGTCGTATTCTCTAATCCTCTCAATCATTCTTATATGGTCATCAACTAATTGAATAAATCGTTCTGATAGTACACTATTTGAATCCATATAGTTAAACGAATTAACTATCCTTATAAGATTTTCCTTTTCAACATCTTTTAAACCATACACCTTATTCTTTTCTCTCACCATTACCGCTTTAACTCCGATATCATTATAATCTCTTATACCAAATTTACGGGTCGACTTTTCAAATACCATTGGGTTTATGTTTCCGATGTACTTTGCATAGTCACTATCAAAATAATGGATAAACTTACACAAACCGTAAATGTCGATGTTAGGATACTCGTGTAAAATTTTAATAGTTGCTTTAGTTTTAATACCTAACATATCTAAAACGGATGCAACCAATTTCCTATCATTCTTCTTTAAGAACTTCTCAGTTGGGTATAATTTTGTTAAAAGGTAATCGTAATGACCGTTGGGTACTTTAATCTTTTTCTTTTTAACGAAAGCGTTCATCACATCGTTAATAAAATTTTCTTGATTTGATGCGTAAGAGACACATCCCAACTCAACTTCTAAAGATTCCTGGATTTTACGTGTAAACAATGTATCGTCAAAATTATTTTGATAATCATTATATAATCTTGAATATGAATTTATTCCTTTTGTTTTAATCGTTAGGAATGATGTGTTCTGAATTAAATTATGTAACGATTGAAATGCATTTGTTCTGAATACTTGTGAACTTTGTTTACCTCTACTGGTTTTAGTTAGGGTTGTAAAATTACCCGTGACTAAATTAAAAGTTACTGATTGAACCATATAACTTTTCTTAAAGTAGATACAGTTATATCCTCTATGTTTATCTTGACGATAAAGTTTAATTGTAACTTTATCTCCGTGTCTTCTGATTGATCTCTCGATTGTGGTTACAGTTATTTCTGATAGGGGTCTACCGTAGTGACTCTTAATATGTCTGTCTTTTGTTGTTTGAAACGAACAATCACCTAACTTATTTTTCTTTACATAATAAGTCAATCGAAAGTTTTCTTGCACCGATTCAGTTGTTGCTGCGTAAAATATTTTCTTTTTCTTCTTTTCAGGTAAAGAAACTATCTTACCAACAGGTTTTAAAGTGTTGAGTAATTGGTTAATTTTTGTTTTTGGTGTATCCCAATCAAAGTCCAAACTATCTAAATCGTCATTCATCGATTTAGATAATTCCTTTTTCTCGTCTAACCTACAATAATCCTTAAATGGGGTTATTGTTGCATACTGAAATCTTTCTGTTAAAATATCTTCCATCTCTCCAAGTTTAGGGTACAAATATAGTAAAAAAAGTTAGAATATACGTATTTATATAAAAAAATATATTATGGCGAAAGCAAAAGGTTCATCGACATCTCAAAAGGTTTCTTTTGGTAAAAAAGGTAAAGGTAAATTTAAGAAATCTTACGGTCCAAAAGCCCAAAAACCAAAGAGATACAGAGGTCAAGGTCGTTAATTTAAACGACCTCCACCCCTAAATGATTTAAAATATCTAGGTTCATTTATTGAGCTAATTTTTACTCCCTCGTATCTATTAGCCGCGTGAACAAAATAGGTGTTGCCTATATATGTTCCACAATGCCATCCGCTCGGGGATTGTTTACTCCTAAAAAACAATAGGTCCCCAACCTCTAAACTATCCCTTCTAATTCTACCCGTTTGATTCCATTGTTTATAACAAACGTTCTCAAGTTGTTTTGAATAGACATCTTGATATAATCTTTTGTTAAATTGGGAACAATCAATCCCTCTTTCTGTTTTACCACCCAATTTATATGGTTTACCTAACCATTTTAAAATAAATTTATTTAGTGTGGTGTCCTGGGTAAAAACCCCTTCGTCAAATTTATCGACGGCCGTTTGCCCTGATGCGGTTAATACCGACAGGGTCAAAATTGTTAAAAATAAAATTCTCATAATAATCCTAATAAAATGTACGATAGTTTGTAACCTGTAAACGCACCAAGCGCAGACGGAATTGGAAATACTATCATCTTCCCAAGATCTGTAATGTATTTTGGTCGGTTAACGATTCGACCCATAAAAAAGTAATAAATGATGTAACCTAATAAAACTGCAATATCTGTCCTTGTTGCGATAAACACAACTAAGGTTGCACCGATAAACCCAAAGGTAAAGTTATCTCTAACACCTTCCCAGATTTCAATCCAGGTGGCATCCTTCCACTCCTTATATATTTTTTTGGATTTATTTCTCATTATCAAACCTCCCCAACTCTTGTTGCAAAAGTTGTATCCTTAATTTTTCTTTTGGTGTAATAACTTTCTTTGATTTTAATTCTAAAATCTCTTTAACAATTTTTTCTTTATCGTTCATATCTAACATTTTTAAGTGACCAAAGTTTTTTAATTTCGGTCCGTTTATAAAATTATCCATAAATCTACCTTCTTCGACATTTAATAACTTCTCGATTACAGAATAGTTTGTAACTAACTCGTCACCCTTTTCAATGTCACAGATAGAATATAAATAAAAAATATTATTAGTTAACCTTATCTCACAATTTGGTTCACTACTGTGGTTACAAAACCTACCCAATTCTTCTTCCCAATAACCATTAGGTAGTTTTCTACCAATTTTATTTTCATAATTGGTTATGTACTCACCTATTTTAGTATTTTTTGGTATGTCATTATTAACAAACACCCCAAATCCTTTATCTTTAGTTTTAATAATGGTATACATCATTAATTAGATAACGGAGCTTTTATTGGTGGATGTGATTGATAGTTCTCTAATATCACATCTTGATTACCAAATGAAAATATACCATCCCTAACGTGTACGGTTGGTAAATTAAATGGTTCTCTGTTTATTTGTTCTTTCGCTTGTTCAATGTGGTTAAGATACAAATGAACATCACCTAAATTTCCAATTAATTCATCAGGAATCATATTCATCTCATCAGCAATCATCATAAGTAATAAACCATATGATGCGATGTTGAACGGTAAACCTAAGAATGTATCAACTGAACGTTGATTCCACATTAAAGAGATTGATCTCTTTGGAATGTTATATACTCTTAACTCCTCACTTAATCCTCCACCAAATGGAACAATATCATCAACCATTAATTGAAACTTTTCTTCCCCGACTTTCTTTTTTAATAAGTCCCATCTCTCCTCACCTGTCAATTCTCTTGTGTAAACTTGAAATCCATAATGACAAGGTGGGAGAACCATATGTTCTAACTCACCTACATTCCAAGCGGACACCATCAATCTTCTACTATCTGGATTTGTTTTTAATTCATCAATTAAGTTTTGAATTTGGTCAATTATCTTATCACCTTGAACATATGTGTCGTTTCCACTCAAAGGGTCTTTCAATGTGGTTTTGATTAATGTTTTGGTGTGCCACTCTCTCCACTGTGCACCATATATGGGACCTAACTCTCCCCACTCTTCCGCAAACTCATCATCTGTTTTTATTTTATCAATAAATTCTTCTTGAGTTAATGGTGTTAACTTATCCGAATCGCTAAACAATTTTTCAATATGTGGTTGCATCCCCATTATATCACCACACTTATACCCGTCAATAATTTCATTAACTTCTTTAGTATAATTCTTAAATGCATCACCGTTCCAAATATTACATCCATTCATTACTAGATACTTGATGTTGGTACTGCCACTTAGAAACCAAATCAATTCAGTCACCATAGTTTTCCAAGCCATCTTCTTAGTAGTTAGTAATGGAAACCCTTGTGCCATTCTGTGACGTATCTGTCTACCGAAAACCGATATAGTTCCAGTCCCAGTTCTATCGGTTTTAACAACACCATTATCTAATATGTCTTGTAATAAATCTTGATATTTTCCATCCAATGTGTTCATATCTACCATTTTGACTTTTCTAATCTTTTTTTATTTTCTCTTTCAGTTTCAATAGTGTAACGCTCTTTATACCCAACGATTCTGTGAAACTCTTTATATGCATCGGGGTGATAGTTTTTTAAATGGTCTAACCCATATTGATATTCGAATAATATTTGTTCATATCTTTTCTCTTTATCATCCCAACCATCTTCCTGATTCTCGATATCAATTTGTAATTCATTGACTACATTTTGTAATGAATCTTGTTTACAAGTTTCGATTGGTGTCGGTACCATATCGTCAGGTTTTCTAACCGCGACGATGGTTAACAAAATAATAATGATAATTGCACCAAAGATTCTTACTATTGTTTCCTTTTTAATTTCCATTTTCCTGTTGTATTTGAAACCCAATCATATATGTTAACCATCTGATAGTTAACCCATAAGACGGAGTATAGACACCCGTCTCTAAAAATGTTTCTTTATTGTAAAAGAAAACAATTGTTGGTATAATAAACCAATGATGTTTTTTATTATAAATAAAGAAGTCTTTGTGATAAATCTTTTTATTCTTCATAATCACCAGTTGTTTTTCTTAACAGTCGATCTACCTCATCTTCCTTCTCTCTCATTTCAATTACTCTTATGTAGTATGTATCAGGTGAGTTTGTTTCAGTTTTCATATTCTTATTAAACCACTTACTAAACCATTTACCTTTGTACGCAAGAATTTGACATCTGTCATTGAACTCATTTGCATCATCTTGGTTTAATAACCCCTCGTCAACAAGTTTAGCAACAACTAACTCTTTAACCTTGTTGTAATTTTCCATTTCAGCTGTTAAATCAATCATTTTCTTCTCTTTCTTTTTTTACTTCAAGATATCCTTCATATAAAGAATCTCTATGTTTATGTAATTCGTCCATAATTTCGTCTTTATAATCATCATCATCCCACATACGTTGTCCGTCAACCTCATCATAGTCTTCGATATCATCATAATCGAAACCAAAAACAAACGCACCAATCGGTGAATAGCTTTCATCTTCGTAGGTACCATACGCGACAATATTCTTGTCATATTCATTCAACACCTCAACCACTTTTTGAATATATTCGGTTGGTACATTCCAAGCACTTTCAAGATATAAGTCAACTTCTGGTGAATAGTTAACACTATCAAACTCAATCCTAATCCATTTTGCTCCGATGTTTTCATCCATCCACGCTCTGTCAGGAAAGTTATCGGAATCATTAAATTCGGTACCAAATAATTTATTAAAGTGTTCAACCACTTTAACGTCTGCACTATTTTCACTTTCCGTTTCAAATAACTCTTTAGCTTTATTGAACGTTTCTTCGTTAAGATTACATATCTTAACATACGTTGTCATCACATTTGCCATAGTTTAAGGTATATTTTTTTCTTTTAATTTAGTTAAACATTTATATAATGAATGTGATTCTTCCAAACTGTATAGACCATTTTGTTGTCCATAAGATATTGATGCTTCAATTATTTGAACAGCATCTTCCTTACTTATGTTTTCAATAAACGAATCAAATTCCTTTTTGCTCTTGAATTCTATCAATCCTCCGAATATATTTTCCATAAATCAATAATACGAAATTTAAATGAATATTCCAAATAATTATAGATATGAATGTTACAATAGGTGGTAAAATGTTCCCTGGTGAGTATCTAACGAACCCAGAAGATATCCAAAGGGGTATGATGGGTCGAGACTCACTTGAGGGTTGTATGGTCTTTAAAATGGGAAAAGGACACCATTCTTTTTGGATGAAGAACTGTTTAATTCCTTTGGACATTGTATTTGTATTAAACAATAGAATAAGCCGTATTCATCATAACTGTCCCGCACCTGATAGACACCATATGAACCCACCAAAATACACGGGACTTGGTGATCACGTTATCGAATTTCCAGGTGGAACCTGTAAAGATTTTAAGGTTGGTGACAAGGTTAATCTTTATCTTGGGACACCTCAAAACCCTGTATAGTTGTTATCTAATAATAACAACATCCCCTTTCCAAAGTACCTCATTTGCGTCACAGGTTATATGGTGTTTGTTAACCATCTCACCTCTATTTGAATCCCAAACATCATCTCTAGTTGTGTAGGTGGGAACTTCAATAATCACACTATAGGCCGTTTTTTCCACACCATCTATTAATACTCTCCAATATAGATGGTCATCGTTACATAAGGTATTGTATCTTAATTTAACCGTAATCATATCAATTTAAACAGGATAATCGTAGTTAACTTTCTGTTTCACTTTTTCAAATACCCAAAAATATGAATGGTATTTTCTCGCGTGTTCTTGTTTAGTCCAACGACCACCAAAACTATTAATTCTCATCTTGGCTGTTAGGATAAACATATCTTTAGGGTAGAAACCCAATTCTAAAGCCATATTCATAACCATCACGTGAGAGAAGTGATTCTTACCACCCGACACTGTGTCTTGACATTTAACCACAACAAACCCACCATCATTACATATTCTATATAACTCTTTAAGTGTGTTATAATAATTGTTTTTAAGATGGTCATATTTGGTGTAACCAGAAAATCTTTTAGATATTACCGAACTACCTTCTTTGTTCTCTTTGAAGGTTTTACCCACAATAACAAATGGAGGGTCGTACATAATACTTTTCATTGAGTTATTCTCAAATGGTAGGTTTTCCGAATCTGCGTGAACCACACTATCGTTAACAGGAAACAAATCCGTTTTATTTACAGGACTAGGTAGACCTTTCCAAAAATTACCAGTTGAATAGGTACAGTCTAAATCAAACCTCTCAATCTTATATAATTCCATTATGTTTTTAATAACTTCAAAATTAGATTCGTATACACTTTTTACAAGATTGAACTCTTTTTCCATTGATTTTATAAATTATTTTTGTTAACTTTTTTAAAATATAAGAAATAAATAACAATAAACCAAACTATTTATAATTAAACATTAATACTATGGGATGCGGATGTAAAAAGAGATCTAACGAACAGCCAGTTCAAGAACAGACTCAAAACGTAACAATCAAATTAACTGAATCTAATACAGGTTCATCAACCACCATTACCCAAACTCAAGAAGAATTGGTGGAGAAAATTGTCGCTAAACTTAACGATTTAGAAGACAATAACCAATAATATATCGGACAGAGAATATCGGATTCTGTCCGATATTTTTTGTTTAATCGATATATAGGAATATATATACTAATATGAAAGCAGAAACTAAATTAACAAGTGTTAACATCATAGATGATGTCTACAAGAAATTCAAAATCAAATCAATCGAAGGTTCAATTAACCTTCAAAAATTGGTTAATCGATCATTGGACTTATACAATAAAGATGAGAAGTTCAGGGATGCAATAAACAACCATAACGGATTAGCGGCTAGCGGTTCAAAGTTTTAAATTAATGAAGAAAAAGATATTACTTTTATCCGATGACTTAAGAATGACATCGGGTATCGCAACTATGTCCAAAGAAATCGTAATGGGAACCGTTCACAAATATGATTGGGTTCAGTTAGGAGCATCAGTTAGTCATCCTGAAATTGGGAAGATAGTTGATGTGAATGATGACATAAGAAAAAGGACAGGTGTTGAAGATGCAAACTTAAAGATTATACCATACAATGGTTACGGAGATATTGGTATCATTCGTAGATTGTTAGATGAAGAAAAACCAGACGCTATTCTTCACTTTACTGATCCACATTATTGGCAGTGGTTATATGATAATGAACACGAAATAAGACAACGTGTCCCAATTTTATATTGGCACATTTGGGATGACTTACCAGATCCACAATACAATAGAGACTACTATGAAAGTTGTGATTGGATTGGTAACATTTCAAAACAAACTTATGGTATCGTACACCGTGTTGGTAAAAGAACTGATAAGGTTACATTCAAACCATTAGAAGATTGGCAGATAAGTTATGTTCCTCACGGAATTAATCCTGAAACATTTAAACCATTGGAAACAGTTAGTGAAGATGTTATTAAGTTTGTTCACGGAGAAAAAAAATATGACTTTATTTTATTCTATAACAACAGAAACATAAGAAGAAAACAACCTAGTGATGTGATTTATTCATTTAAGTTGTTCTGTGATATGTTACCAAAAGAAAAGGCTGAGAAGTGTTTATTATTAATGCACACAGCGGCGGTGGATGAGAATGGTACTGACTTACCTGCAGTTATTAGAGACCTTTGTCCTTATGATGTAAGGTTTACTGGGGTGAAATTAGAACAGGATAAGTTAAATGAGATTTACAGTATTGTTGACTGTACAATCAACATCGCAAACAATGAAGGATTTGGTTTAACCACTGCGGAATCATTAATGGCGGGAACACCAATCATTGTTAATGTTACAGGTGGTTTACAAGACCAATGTGGTTTTGATTTTACCGCAGATGATTATATTACCATTGGTTCTTTACACAAAAAAAGTGAAAGGTCTCAAACAAAACACGGAGAATGGGTTATACCAGTTTGGTCATCGGCAATTAACATAAACGGTTCAGTACCAACTCCATACATTTTCGATGATAGAGTTAATGACGATGAAGTTGCTGAAGCAATTATGAAGATGTATAAGTTTGGTAAAAAGAAAAGAAAAGAAAAAGGATTAAAAGGTAGAGAGTTTATGATAGACAATCTATCCAATAAAATAATGTGTGATAAACTAATTGAAGGTATTGATACCACATTGGAAAAATTCACACCAAGAAAAAGATTTGACACATACAAAGTAATATGATTAGACCGTTTTTATTATTTAGAGGACCAGTAAAAACAAGGAGTGGATATGGTGCACATTCAAGAGACTTACTTGAAGCACTTTATAAGATGGACTTGTTTGATATTAAAATAGATAGTTGTGGTTGGGGTAGTACTCCATTAACAGCATTAGAAGAAGGTAACGAATTCCACAATTGGATTAACGATAACATCATCACCAATCTAACAAACCAACCCGACATTTATGTTCAGGTAACAGTACCTAATGAATTTCAAAGAGTTGGTAAATTTAACGTTGGTGTGACTGCGGGTATCGAAACTACAGTTGCACCTAAGAATTGGGTTGATGGTTGTAACAAGATGGATCATATCATTACCACCTCTACATTTTCTAGAGATGTTTTGTTACAAACAGTTTATAATGAAACTGAAAATACAACGGGTAAGTTAATTAAACAATACCGTATAGAGAAACCAATATCGGTATTATTTGAAGGTGTAGATACATCCATTTACAATAACAAATATAAAGGTATCGATGTTGATATTACGGAAGATTTTGCGTATCTTTTTGTGGGTCATTGGTTGAAGGGTGATTTAGGTCAGGACCGTAAAGATGTGGGAATGTTAATTAGATGTTTCGTGGAAGCATTTAAAGATGAAGAGGTTAAACCCGCACTAGTTCTTAAGACATCGTCGGCATCTTTCTCAGTAAAACAAAGAGAAGAATTCAGAAAGAAGATTGAGGATATTGTTAAACACAGTAACACTACAACTCCTCCATCGATTTATCTTTTGTTTGGTGATTTAACTGATAGTGAGATGAACGAACTATATAACCACCCAAAAATTAAAGCTATGGTATCCATAACAAAAGGTGAGGGATTTGGTAGACCTTTATTGGAATTCACAATGACGGGTAAACCTGTGGTTGCTTCAAATTGGTCTGGACATAAAGATTTCTTACCTATGGAAAAAGCCGTGATGGTTGGTGGTTCTTTGACTGAGGTACACGAGAGTGTTATTGATGATTTTATTATCAAAGGGTCAAAGTGGTTCACAGCAAACTATAATGAATTTGCTGAAGTGATGAAGATTGTAATTAGAGACTATGATAAGTTTTTGGAGAAATCAGAATCACTTAGAGAGTTTAACTCTGAAAACTTTACTTTAGATAAAATGAAAGATAAGTTCGAATCTATTTTAAAACAAAATACAGTTCAATCAAAAGAACATAAATTGGTTTTACCAAAATTAACAAAAGTTAACTAATGTCATTCAAGTTCTTTACTGGTAAACAAGATATGTTTTTAAATTTAGAACCAACTCAATTGTTAACGTTAACTAGACAGGAACCAATTAATAATGTTGAATTTTGTTTTCAATTTGACGATGAAGAACCTGTAGTATTCGCAACAGGACCAAATGAATGTCACATTCATTTAAATCCAACAACTAACTCTAATATGTCATTTAACGATAATGGTAGAGTCTTTAAATTATTTGCTAGAGAAAGACAATGAGAAAGTTTACATTTTTTAAAGGGTTTTCCAAACCAACGTTAACAGCATCCTGGACTACTGAAGTTTCTGATGATTTGATTAATTACAATACGGTCGATGCGGAACGAGAACTGACAAGAATGTTATCTGCGGAAATTGCTAGAACTATAGATGAGGATATAATAAGGAGATTAACAAGAGAAATAAACGGAGGATTAAGAGCATAATATGAAAATTTTAGTAACAGGAGGAGCAGGATTCATCGGAACCAACTTAATTAAAAGATTACTATCTGAAGGACATAATGTAGAGTCTATTGACAACTATGATAGTGGGTTGGTTTCTAATCACGTAGATGGATGTAACTACCACACGGGAGACATTGAATCAATTGATTTGATGGATAAAGACTTTGATATGATATATCATTTGGCAGGATTAAGTAGAATCCAACCATCATTTAAAAATCCAACAGAAACTTTCAGAGTTAATACAATTGGTACTGAGAGTGTTTGTTCATTTGCGAAGAAAATAAATGCTAGGGTTGTTTACGCTGGTTCATCATCAAGATGGCACGACCCATTTCAATCACCATATGCTTGTTATAAACATATGGGTGAAGAGATTTGTAAAATGTATAGAAAAGTTTACGGTATGAACATTGAAATCGTTAGATTTTATAATGTTTACGGACCGAATGAAATTGTCAATGGTGATTGGGCTGCGGTTATTGGTATATGGAGAAGACAAGTTATGAATGGTGAACCAATTACTATCGTTGGAGACGGAAACCAAAGAAGGGATTTCACCCACGTTATTGACATTGTGGATGGATTATATCGAGTGGGTATTGGTAATGAAAAACACGAAGATGCTTGGGAACTAGGTACTGGTACAAATTACTCCATTCTTGAGGTTTATGAAATGTTTAAAGAAAAGTTTGGGTGTGAGAAGGTTCACATTGAGGATCAGAAAGGTAACTACCGAATAACTCTACGTGAGAATAATGATGCGATTGACCGTTTAGGTTGGTCACCAGAAAATAGATTAAAAAATTATATAGATAGTTTATGAAAATAAGTTTCGCCATAACGGTTTCCAAAGAGTTAAATGAGATAAAACAATTAGTTCCATTTTTATTAGAACATAAACGACCTCAAGATGAGATTGTTATTTTGTTTGACCAAAAAAATGGAGACCAAGAAATACTAGACTTTCTATTACCGTTCAATATCAAACCTAATGTTCAGACTTGGAGAGGTTTGGATTTTGATTATAACTTTGCTGATTGGAAGAATAAACTAAATTCCTATTGTGTCGGTGATTACATATTTCAATTGGATGCGGATGAAATGATTAGTGAATATATGGTGAAGAATGTTAATGAAATTATCTCTATGAATGAGGAGGTTGAATTATTTTTTCTCCCAAGAATAAACATAGTGGATGGGATAACCCAAGACCATATTGATAGATGGAATTGGAGAGTCGATGATTTAGGTAGAATTAATTACCCAGACTTTCAAGGTAGAATTTATAAGAAGGGTATGGAATGGCAAGGAAGAGTTCACGAAAGAATCGTGGGTGTAAAGTACTATTCATTACTACCATCAGACGAAGAATTGTATTGTATTAAACATTACAAAAACATAACTAAACAAGAACAACAAAACAATTTATACAGTAGAATATGAAACTAGAAGAAATATACAATCATAAGTGTTCAACCCCATCGGATATTAATGAACATTTACCAACATTAAAAAGATACGCCGAGGAGTGTGATCACATTACCGAAATGGGAGTTAGATGGGTAGTATCCACATTTGCATTTATGATGGGAGGACCAAAAAAATTATTATCAATTGACATTGACCCATTGGAAAATTGGAATATTAAAACTGAGGATTTAATTTCGTTAGCAAATGAAAACGGAATTGATTTTGAATTTAAGATTGCTAATACTTTGGATTTAGAAATTGAAGAAACCGATTTACTTTTTTTGGATACTGACCATACATACAATCAAGTTAAAGGTGAACTATCTTTACACGGTAATAAATCTAAAAAATATATAATTTTTCACGATACAACCACATTTGAGTTTAGAGGTATGAATGGTGACACAATCGGTTTATGGCCAGCAATTGAAGAGTTCTTATCTGAAAACCCTCATTGGTCTGTCCACGAAAGGTTTACAAATAACAACGGTTTAACTATATTAAAGAGAAATTAAGAAATACATATGTCAACAAATAAAAAGAAATGTGCGGTTTTTACCATAGTTAAAAATGAGAACTACTTCTTACCTATATGGTTAAAACATTATAAAAAATATTTTAACAATGAAGACATTTACGTTTTAAATCACCAATCCACAGATGGGTCAACAGAAGGTTTAGACGTTAATGTTGAACTAATAATTAATGAATTAGCATTTGACCACCAATGGTTAGTTGATACTGTTCAAAATTTCCAAGTTAAATTGCTTGAAGAATATGAATCTGTTCTATTTGCCGAATCAGATGAATTAATCTACACATTAGGTAAACCTTTAAATGAAGTTATCGATGAATTCTTATTGGATACGTCATCTATAGTACAAACCTGTACAGCTAAAGAAGTGATGGAAAACATTGGAGTTGAAAAAGAATTAGAACCTGGTGATGAGATATTCAAACATAGAAATCAATGGTTCAATAACGCCATCTACCATAAAACATTATTATCAAAGGTACCAATTAAATGGGTTTGGGGTTTTCACTTCAGTCAAAACACTAAGGTTGATAAGAAATACAATTTACAACTTGTTCATTTACATAGATGTGATTTTAATTTTATGTTAAAGAGACACGAAGAAAGAGCAACCAAATGGAATTTAAAGAATGACGGTGCAGGTATTGGTTTCCAACATAGAATAGGTGATAGGGAAGGTGTGTTAAAATATTTTAACGACATAGAAAGTAAATTAGAAATAATCCCACAAGAACATAAAGACGCATTAAATGGTATATGATTATTTGATAGTGGGTTCGGGATTCTTCGGTAGTATCTGTGCTCACGAACTTAATAAAAAAGCTAAGAAGGTTTTAGTAATTGATTCAAGAAATCACATAGGAGGTAATTGTCACACTGAAAATAAAGACGGTATCAATGTTCATACATATGGTCCTCACGTGTTCCATACATCCAATGAAGAGGTTTGGAAATGGATTAATCAATTTGTGGAGTTTAATAACTTCAGATTAAATCCTGTGGCGAATTACAAAGATGAATTATATTCTTTACCATTTAATATGTGGACATTCAATAAGTTATGGAATGTCACCACACCAGAACAAGTGAAACTTATTATAGAATCTCAATCTAAAGAAATCGGTGAGCCAACTAATTTAGAGGAACAAGCAATTAAGTTGGTTGGTAGAGATGTTTATGAAAAATTAATTAAGGGTTACACAACCAAACAATGGAAGAAGAACCCAAAAGAATTACCAAAAGAAATCATTACTAGATTACCAGTTAGATTTACATTTGATGGTAACTACTTCAATGACAAATATCAAGGTATCCCAATTGGTGGGTACACTCAAATATTTGAAAAACTATTGGACGGTATCGAAGTGAGGTTAGGTGTTGACTATTTTAAAGATGAGTTACCAGAACATACTAAAGTAATTTACACAGGACCAATTGATAGGTTCTTTGATTATAAGTTTGGTGAGTTAGAATATAAAACAACTAGGTTTGAACACAAACATTTTGAAACCTCTAACTACCAAGGTACTGCGGTTATGAACTTTACCGAAGAGGAGATAGAACATACTAGAGTTATTGAACACAAACACTTTGAAAACGTAGATACTCCAACTACTTGGGTTTCTTGGGAATACCCCCACACATATAAAGCGGGTGAGACAGAACCCTACTATCCTGTGAACGATAAAACGAATACTGAAATATATTCAAAATATAAAGAAGAGGCGAATAAATTGAGCGATAAGATTTTATTCGGTGGTAGATTGGCTGAGTACAAGTACTATGATATGCATCAAGTAATTGCATCGGCATTAGATTTTATAAATAAAGAAATCAATAAATGAATATAACATTTGTATTAGCGGTATTAAATAAATTAGATTTAACGAAGGATTGTTATAATCATTTACGTAAACTATATCCTGAAGCACCATTAGTAATTAGTAGTGGTGGATCTTCAGATGGTACTAAAGAATGGTTAGAATCTTTAGATGATGAGTACGTGTCATATTTTCACGATGATGAAAGGTTAACATTTTCTGACACCTATAACGCTGGTATCAAATTAGTTGACACTGAGAAGTTAGTGTTGATTCATAACGATATGGTTATTGGTGAACAATTCTTAGAGAACTTAGATAAGTTATTAGACGAGAACCCAAACACTTTACTATCGTACACCACAATCGAACCTCCTATCTTTAAAGGACATAAGAGGCCCGGTAAAGTATTATTAGATTTAGGTTCGTCATTCCATAATTTCAACCACACTTTGTTTGAACAATACGTTCAAGAGAATAAGAACAACTGTAACATTTATGATGGTGCAGTTTTCTTTATGAGTGGGTTCAAAAAGATGTTTGATGACATTGGTGGATTCGACGGGTTTAGTTTTGTTCCTTGTTTCTGTGAGGATGATGATTTCTTACTTCGTGCGAAACTAAAAGGGTACAATCTTAAAACAACGGACTGTGCTATCACTTATCATTTTGTTTCGCAGACATCTAGATTTAGTGACGACTACAGAGACCAAAGAAGAATATATGAGGTTTGTTCAAATAGAAACTTCGTTAGGAAGTGGGGATTACCATTCTCAGCATTTAATGAGATAAGATATTGGGAGGAGAAAGAATTCAAATATAAAACGTTCTCAATGGGATTAACAACCCGAAATAGAAGTAGAATGTATGAGATTGAATTATTCTTCGATAAAATCGATTTAGGGGACATTCCTGAAGATTATATTGAGAATGAACAAAAGAATACACGATATGATTTAAGGTCGAAATTTACCCTTACAGACACCGTTGACGTGATGATTTACGAAACGGCACCGTTCACAGATGAAGACATCTATACTTTGAACCGATTAAGACTATCTTTACCTCTTTACGAACCAGGTCAATACAATATTGGTAATATGTTAATAGAAATAAAAAAGGAACTTAATTAGTTCCTTTTTTTATAAGTTTAAATAAAACTCGATATTGGTCTTTGGTTTTACCCGCATCCTTTAAATCTTCTTTTGATATTTCAGGATATTCAATTTCAATTTCCTGGTTTAGAAGTAAATTGTATTCGTTATCAAATTCTAGATACTTTGGGTTAATGACATTTCCAACAACATTACCTTCATCGTCTTTTTCTTCCAAATACATTTTAACCGCAACATTACCATTTATTTCGGTTCCGTGTTTTTTAATTAATTCATCACGTAACCCTTCTATTTTTTTTCTTTCTTTAATTAAGAATTCACCAAGGTCTGTCAATTCATACTTTAAAATAATTGATAGATTTTGATTTAAAAATCCTTCGTAAATTCTTTCTCCAGTTTCAGGATTTGTTAATCCATTTAATTCGTGACCTAATTGGAGAACGTCTCCTAATTTTAATGTTAATTTTTCCATTTTTTTATATTATGTTTCTTATTATAATTGTTAAAGATATGATAATCCAAATCGTGTTGAAAACAATTAAGGTCGGAAGAGATTTTCTCATACTTGCCCAAATTAATAACGATGAGGTTAATAACGTAATAAAATGTAACCACCATATTTCGATACCAAAAATTAATCCAGGTATGATAATAATTGCTTTAGCCATCCAAGCTGAAAGTTCTATTACATTATAGTTAGTCCAATATTCACTATCAGTAAACATTAGTAACTTATTCCAAATTTTTCGATATCCAATAAGTCCAAATAATAGACTAATGAATCCAAAATAGGTTAAGACGTAAATCATAGGTATAATATAGTAAAAATAAAAGTTAAAATCAAGGTTTGGCGTTAGTGGAAACTAAATAAAAGTTCCCAGTAAAGTAGTTGGCAGTAATATCATTAAATTGAAGGTCACCCAAACCATATGGGTGTTGTGGTTGGGTATATCCACCGAATAGACCATTTGCACCGTAGTCACCGTTAGGTTCTGAGAATGTATTATCTCGTAACCACCATCTACCTCCATCTTTAACTCTATGTGCCGTACTTGCAGCCGCGGGAGCGTTAGGTGGTGCATACCAATTTGATCTCATTATAACGTTTGTGTAGTTACCTGGTGTTGGTGAATAAACCCCATAAACCGTTTGGAAATAATCATTGTATGAACCTGCAGGTCTAAAACCATTAACAGCGTTTGACATTGCTCTCCAATGGAACTTACTTCTTGGCATAACTAAATCTAAACCTAAAGCAGTTCCTCCGTTTGTTGAAAAAACGTTATTAACTGATGGTCCACCTGTAATAAAATGGAAATCATAACCTCCACCTTCCTCAACCATATCCACATACATAGAAATGGCATTTGGCATTATTTCAGATTTAATCCAATAGAATCCTGACGGTTTGCTTGGATAATTTAATTTCAAATCCCACCCAGATTTTGCGGGGTTTGAACTTGTGCTTCCATCACCAAAATTATGTCTAACACCAAAACCATCGTAATTGATGGTTGGTGATGTTATTATGTTCCCGTTAATGTCATATCCTGGCATAATTATAAATATTTTATAATCCGAATCTACCTCTGTCTACGTTATAGTTTTGTAAAACTTCCGCGGCAGATAATCCCCTATTATAAATTCTAGCAATAGCAATATGTCCGTTAAAATTATGAACACCGTCAGTTAATCCCGCACCATACGTTCCAACAACATATGTTGAATCGGGTACTGTTCCTGTTTGAGCCGCTGACCAAACTTCAACACCATTAATATACGCTCGACTTGTTGATCCATTATATGTTCCGGCAATATATGACCAAGCATTGTTAGGAATACTTCCAGCAACACTACCAGGTCTTTGTGATCCATTGTTTGTATTGTTTGCCCAGTGTAGTGACATTGTTGCACCACCATCAATTGAATCTATAATACCGAAATACATATTACTTGTTGCAGAAATAACTCCACCTCTAATAGTACCTGTCCCAACTGACGCTCTAGTTGGTCTAATCCAAGCGTCACAAGTAATTTGTGATGATGGTTTATTGTTAAAATTATTAATTTGTACGTAATCGTTAACACCATCAAAAACTATTGCTCCACCATTGTTAAATGAAAATGTGGGTGAATTTAAAAATTGTCCTCTACAATATGATGGAGATAAGTCATTCCATTGAATATTACAGTTTGTACATCCTGGATTTGATGCATAATATTGACATCCATAACCACAGTCAAAATAATTCACATCATAATACGATTGACTACGTCCTGCGTCTAACCATAACACAATACCATTTTGTACCGCAGTTGGGTAATTCTGAATCACACCACTACTATTGGTGACGTTAGATGATATTATATTTCCGTTTATGTTTAATGGCATATTTTATATTATTTAAACACTATATCTTCCTCTTTCCGATTGGAAATTTTGAACAATTTCGTGTCTTTCCAAAACTCTATTATAACCCCTAACAATTCCTATTCTACCATTAAATTGTGAACTAGGAGAACTGTAAATTGCACCTATATTAAATTGCCCACTACCAGAGTACTGTGTTTCAACAGAAGCAGGTGCGGTTTGTTTAATTGTGTTCGCAAAAAATTGTTTCCTGAATGTTGTTCCATCATATGTGAACACCCAATGATACCATTGATTTGCTGAAGGTCTATAGTTATTTTGATAATCATTATCATTTGAATACATACCATATATCATTCCTCTAGACCCATCTTGGTATAATATATGTAATCCTATACCAGTATTAAAGGCTCCTTGACCAAATAATCCAAATGAACCTGTACTAGACATATTTGCCCAAATTTCCAATGTGAATCCACTTGTAAGTGGCATACTAGCAATACTTGCAAATCCAGAACCTGTTGATGCTATTGTTCCTCCATTGTTACTATTAAATGATGTTGAATTTAATGTGAAGTTCCTACCATTTCCACTCATATCAGTCCAAGTACCACTTGATCCGTTATATGAATCTATATCAGCAGCATCAAGATAAAATAACAGTCCATCAGTTATTATTTTATTTCTAAAAATTCCCGTGGATGTTATGTCGCCAGTATGTATTGTATTTCCGTTAATATCTAATGGCATTATTCAGGTCTTTTTGGTGTTGCTTCGTTAGGGTTAACTTCTTGCAACATAAATTTATATACTTTATTTTGTTTGTTGTTATATAAGAACAAATCGTTCTCACCCTCTACAATTGTATAGTCACCAATACCGTTACTTAAAGATAAATCCGAAGTAAATACAGTGTTCCATCTTAATGATGATGAACCTAAATTTTGTGTACCGTTGAAACCTGGTGTTAAATGTCCATCGTGGTCAAGTCTTAATTTTGCAGTACTCCAGTTTGAACTACCATTTTTTGATGTGTAGAAGTACACACTATGGTCTTCACTTGAAACTGCACCTGGATTTCTCCAATGCCCTGAATATAACTTTAAGTCATTACCGTAAGTTCTAATCATTGCATCATAGTTATTGTTAATACCAAGTTCTAACGAATCGTAATCACTAAGTCCACCAATTTTCAATGCAACAGTACCAAGTACCGAAGTGGTACCACCAGTCGCCGCATTTAACTTTAGATAATTAAACGTTACATTATTCCCAGTACCAACACTTTGATTAATTGTATATGAGGTAATATTACTTGCGGTTCCCGTTGTATTTTGATTCCACGTTGGTATATTACCCGCGTGATAAACAGTATTTCCATTCCAGTTAATACCTGTTCTAGTGATTCTAGCAATTTCTTGATACGTACCTGTAGAAGCCGATTTAAAAAACCAACCTGTAGTATCGTTCGCCTCGGCATACTCAATAAACGTTGTTTGATGACCTGCAGTAATTGTAGGACTTGACGTACTACCCGCAACCGCAGCTCTAAATGTCATCATATGGTTATTATTATCATAACCTGAAAAAAGTCCGTAGGTATTAGCACCCCCTGTTTGAGCAAGAACCCTTCCACCTGTAACTGTCAAATTATTATTGATTGTTATTGCAGTACTTGTACTTGCACCTCTACCTGTTACTGTTGCTAGTGTTTCACCACCCGCGGTACCACTAATATTTGTTACACTTGTTAAATAACCAGGTCCATTAGTAAGTTGACTTAAATTTGTTAAGTTACCTTGATGCCATACTGTATTCCCCGCCATACTTATTGAGGCGGCATTAATTTTACTTGTTACACTTAATGTTTCTTGAACTGTACCCCCTCCCGCGGATAATGCACCACTTAATACTGACATAGTTTGGTCGAAACCTAAACGAACCACTCTCATAGCTGCATTAAGAATCGTTGTAGTAAAGTTTACTTCTATAAAAGTGGTAGTTGATGATCTAGTGATTCTCACAGCATTAGCAGGAAACCCTAAATCTGTATAAGCCGCAATGAGTTTATCATTACCCCAATCACCCATAGCCTCAATACGTAAATAAGATGGATTGTGATTACCACCAGTGGTATAAACTTCCACATAATAGTAACCTCTACCATCACCCGCAGTGGTTGCCACTCTATACCAACCAGTTCCTGCAGTTGTAAACTCTGAAGTTGAAGTAGATAACGCATCACTTATACCATATCCTGAAAGGGTGGTTGGTTTAGAAGAAACGTTAGCAAATGAAATACCTGTTATATATCCGTTAGGGTTTGTGGCATTGTATGGAGTATAACCTAACGCCGTAGTTACTGCACTTGAATTAATTCCTGTTATATAACCAGGACCATTTGTTAATTGGTTTAAGTTAGTTAAGTTACCCGCGTGATAAATAGTGTTACCACCATAGGTTAATGCACCCGTACCAGATCTACCTAATGCCGTTGAGTTACTATTACCAAATACTATATATCCTTGTGTGGCGTCTTGTAAACCCTGTACTCTAAATGTGTTAGCAACATTAATATCACCAATCCAAGCATCGTCACCAAGTCTAAAGTTTGTACCGTTACCATTATTACTTGTAATAACAGTATCAAATGTTGGTGAGCTTGTTGTTAAAACTGCCTGATTTAAAATTGAACCATATCCAGATGTGGATGATAGGGTAATCTGACTTGACCCCGAAACAACTCCCTCTGCGTTTAATCTTGTTTTAATTCCACTTGAATAATTTGTAGTTGCGGTTAAATCAATTTGTGATGAACCCGAAACTAATCCCGAAGGTAATCCAGAAATACTCCCAAACGATACTTGACTTGAACCTGATATTAATCCGCTTGGAATACTTGATATCGAACCAAATGTTATTTGTGATGAACCCGACACCAACCCTGATGGTACTCCTGTTATACCACCAAACGATATCTGTCCTGACCCTGATACTACGGTTATCCCATTAAAGAATGCTCCTGAATGGATAGTTGTACCCGCAAGTACTTGAGATGAACCCGATACTAATCCACTTGGGACTCCTGTTATTGACCCGAAGGAAACTTGTGATGAACCTGAAACTAAACCACTTGGAACGCCCGTTATACCTCCGAAAGATATTTGACCCGAACCAGATACAACTGTTATTCCATTAAAGAATGCTCCTGAGTGTATTGTTGTCCCTGCAAGTACTTGAGATGAACCCGACACAACACCTGATGGTAATTGAGCTGAACCTGACCAAATACCCGTACCACTTAATACCTGACTTGATCCTGATATAACACCTTCCGTATTCAATTCTTTCTTAACACCATCTAAAAAATGAACAGAACCTGTGTCTAATGTTATGGTTCTTGTTGCTGAAATATCTCCACCACCACTTAAACCACTTCCCGCACTAACTGACACTGCGGTGTGATCGATATGTCTATTTGCAACATATCCCGTTGTTGAATCGTGCGCTATCTGTGACGAACCAGAAACTATTGTTGTTCCTGTTGAACTAATTGTACCATTAATAACTGTGTTAGATAATATTGTTACAGTTGTCCCGTTATCACTAATATTACTATCCCCTAAATGTTCCGCATTAACAGATTTAAGTAATCTATTATTTGTTGGGAACGCTTCATTACCTAAGTTATTAAATGTTTGTGGTCCCATCAATAAGATTGATGATGTTACTGTTGTTTGATTCTGATGGACAAATATCCACTGATCATTTGTTGAATCAAATAAGATAGAACCCGATACTTGTGGTGATGAACCACTATCAATTACCGCAAGACCACCAAATCTTATACTTGGGTTTTGTGCGTTAACTGTGATAATATTATCGGCAATGTTTACAACCGATGAACTAATATGTTGAATCGATGATGACCCCGCAATTATTAAATCTTGTGAAACATATAACGAACCAGTAATTGTTTGGTTACCTTGAAAAACATTACTACCTGTTGTTGCGTAACTACCGGTTTTACCTTCAATAGAAGTTAACCTACCATCTTGATTTAAATTTGTTGTGGCAACACTTGAACTTAGGGTTGTAACATTACTTCCAATACTTGTTGATATAGACGAACTAAATGTAGAATAACCTGTCGTTCCAGTTATATTAATCTGAGATGAACCAGACACAATACTTTCAGCGTTTAATCTGTTTTTGATTGTGGTATTAATCGATGACGTAAAAGTATTCAATGAACCTGTCGATGTCTCAATTGAAGAAATCTTACTGTTGTTACTAGATGTATATGTGTTTAAACTCGAGGTTGCTGTATGAATTGCATTTATATTAGTTGTATTAGAACTAGTATATGAATTTAAAGCACCTGTTGCCGTTTGTAATGTACCGATAACGGTGTTGTTACTTCCTGTATAAGTGTTCAACGAACCTGTAGTTGATTCAATTGAAGTTAACCTACTATTTTGTGTTGTGTTAACAGATAAGATACTAGCAGTTGTCGTTTCAATTGATGATAATCTTGTATTTGTTGAAGACGTATATGTGTTTAAACTTCCTGTGGATGTTTCAATTGATGTAAGTCGAGTATTAGTTGTTCCACTGTATGAAACAAATGAACTTGTAACAGTTTCAATTGAATTTAATCTACTATTCGCAGAAGAACTAAACGTGTTTAAATTTCCTGTTGATGTTTCTAAATTACCTAACCTTGTATTAACTGATGAACTAAATGCAGTTAAGTCAATTCCCTCAATTGTCCCCGTTAAATCGATAGACCCTGAAATAACAATGTCATTTGCAAATACAACTGGTGTCCCGTTAACAGAAGATTGTATTTTATTCCCGTTGAATATTTCAACAGGACCTTTCAACATTATCTTACCATTGGTTGGATCCAATAATATATCACCGTCTCCACTTGACTTTAATTCAATGTCACCATCGGCAGTTTGTAATATAATAGAATCCGTGGTACCTTCTAAAATCTTTAATGATTGTCCAGTATCGGTTGTAATTGTTAATTCCTGAGCCGTAGATGAAATTACCTTTGTTCCATCAATATATAACGAACCAGATGAGATATATACATCCCTCCATTGGTACTCCACACTACCTAAATCGTAAGCATTATCCACAGACGGTAATATTGAACCACTGTGTGTTTGTGTACCTTTAAATAAATTAGAACCTGTGGTTGCAAATCCATATGCCGTTACCTGTACTGAACTTGAGACAACACCATCAGAATTTAATTTAGATTTAATTGTGGCGTTAATTGAAGATGTGAAATTATTTAAACTACCACTACTTGTTTCTAAGTTTATTAATCTATTTTCTTGATTTAAGTTTGTTGTTGCAACTGAACTAGATAAACTTAAAACACTACTTGAGATAGTTGAAATACTTGAACTAATGTCAGAGTATCCCGCGGTCCCTATAATGTTTACTTGTATACTACTAGAAATAACCCCATCATCATTCAATTTAGATTTAATTGCAGTGTTAATTGAGGATGTAAAATTATTTAAGGAAGCCGTAGACGTTTCTAAACTATTAAATCTACTATTATTACTAGATGTATATGATTGAAATGTGGTTTCATCCAATTTACCCGTACCTATTGGGTTACCATTCAAGAATATTGAACCAGTGATGTTAACTGACCCTGAAAATGTTGCATCTGTGTTAACCTCAAATCCTCTGTTTGGGGAAATTGATGCACTAACACTACCTGAAATAATTTTATTAAGGTTCAACCCTGTAACCCCACTAGCGGGGATATTATATAGTCCAAAACCGTCTCCACCGAATGAACCTGTGAAAGATCCTGTGGTGTAGGATGAGGTGAACGCTCCGAAACTAGAGGTTAATGTGTATTTTGGGGCCTCAGATGCGGTTAACGCATTTGTAGTTGTTCCTGATATGGTGGCGTTAATTCTCCCCAAAACAGTTAAGTCTCCGGAGATTTGACCTGAACCTGATACTGAAAGGGAGCCCGTTATTAATGGATCAAATATATTCATCTATGTTGTGTTATACTTAGATAAATACTTTATATTTTATATTGTGGCTTATTTAAATTAAGTCCTTTTTGGGTTGTGATAGGTCAGTTGGTAGATACCCTCTGAAATTTTTATATATGTAGTCAAATAATGTTTTACCATAATATCTGTGATGTTTAGGTCCAGGATGTAAATTATCGGAACCAAGATCCATTTTAAAATTATCTAATATGTCAAATCGGTTAAATTCCTGATGTTTGGTTAATAAAGATTTACCATCCCATAACCAATTACATTTTTTAGATTCTAAAAATAATTTTATTAACATATGGTTTTTATACCAATTTATAAAATCGGCATTTTTATTTTGTAATATATCCATACTACTTTGAATTAGTTTACCTTCTTCTGTTTCTAATAGTTTACCCCAAACATTGGTTGGTATATAAGGTTCAATACCATTATCCTCAGTATAAATTTCCCTTCTGTGTGGGAATGTATACATTATTAAGACTAAGTCGGGTTTAATTAAATCATAGTAACTCATTAGACATCTACATATGAAATCATTACTTCTACCTCCAGTACCAAAGTTTAAATTTACACTATTTTCAATATGACTGCAAAATTGTGCTGGCCAAGTTTCATCATTATTAACACCAACCCCCTCAGTGATTGAGCACCCTATTGACATCACCTTAAATCCTTCTTTTTTAATACTATCTCCCCTAAACCCCAATTCATTATATGTATATATACATTTACCAGTATCATCACCTCCAGAGGTGTTGTAAGTTTTATTCATTCTTTCTCTTAATGGGTATTTAAAAGATGATATTTCAAATCCTTCTGGATTCCAATATTTTAATGGATTCATAATGATTTATATAAGTTTTGTTGGTTTATCTTTTTTTAATATATTGTTGTCTTTCCGGTACCGTTTACTATAATCCAAGTATTCCAAGTGTTTTGGGTTACTTATTTCAATATAATCTAAAATTTGATTGATGGATGTTTTGTTTATATATATGTCCTCATAAGTTATATGAACTCCAACGTAATCGTTTAATTTCATTTTTAACCTATCGAAATAATGAGAAATATTGATTATTTCGTTTTTATTATTTTCAATCCATTCATTCGTTACCTCATATTCTATATGCCACTTTTCTAAATTATTTGCGGTAATGTAACTTATTGCCGAATCAATCGTATTATTTCTAGTTAAGAATAATACTTTATCAAATTTATTAATTTCTTCTTTGGTTGGGAGATATTCTTCAACCACTATTTTCCTTACAATATTATTCTTCCCAAAAACATCATTAAATTGTTTAGGGTTATATGGACTTTCATCTAATTCAAAATTCAATTCTTTACTTAACCATTTACACAATGTGGTTGATCCACATCTTGTATGAGATAAAACTAATATTTTCATTATAATAATTTATCCACTTTTATTTTTATGTGTTCACTTTCTAAAAACCAAAGTAATGAATACCTTTCCCCGTTTGTAATAGGAGTTATTTCGTGTTCAATTCTAACATCAAATAAATAAGTGTTTCCAATTTTCTTATTTAATTTTTGCATTGATGGATTATATAATAAAAAATCACCTCCTTCAAATTCGTCATTTAACAATACACCAACGGCATATACCCTATTGTTTCTATTGTCATTGTGTTTTCCAAACCAATCCCCCTTTATAAATTTATGAAAATGTATTTTATCTTTAACTGTTTTAATTTGCGTACCAGATTCTGTTTCGAAGAATAATCTTAATTTATCAAATAACCAACTAGTTTCGTTTGAATAATTAATCGATAGGGAGTCGTATTTTCTATCGACCATTTCCCAATTTGTGATATTGCCATTATTATAAGATATAATAGAATCACATTCCTCTTCAGTAAACAACACATCTTCTTTTAGTATCATTATATTAAAGTTTTATTAGTATTATCAATAAATTCATATAGGTTATGAAAAAGATTCTGATTTTTCCATATCTTATTTAATTCCTTTTTAAATAAGTGGTGTTCCGGGTGTTCAACATCCCACACTTGTTTTAATTTAAATTCACTATCTGTGAACGTTCCCCAATTAGTTATCTTACCAAAGAACACGTTTACCTTTTTACCAAAAATAGAATACATCAAGTTATAAAATTCCTCCATTTCCATATAGTTAGAATCTTGCACAACAAAGGACGTTTTTACATTTATTGGTAGGGTACTTATGAATCTAAGATTGTTCAATAAATTCTCCCAATCTCCACCCAATCTTGTTTTATTTTCATAAGTGTCTTTAGTTCCGGCGTCTATACTAATTTCACAAGTACGGACATATTTGTGTATGTTAGGCATAGTGCCCCACATTTCTTTATTCCACATTGAAGCGTTGGTATGTAAATGTATTGATTTTAGATTTGGATATTTTTTAGGATTAAAATTTCTAAGATAATTCCTAAACCCAACAGACACAAAAGGGTCTCCAGATCCAGTAATGTATAAAGTCTTAACGTGTTGTGAAAAGTAATTATCAATGTCCTCTATTGTTTTCTCAACTCTTTTAATCCCTTTACTATTTTCTACTATTAAATCTACCCTACACGAAGGGCACTTGTAATTACAAGTCCTATCGAAATTCATAATTAAATTATCGGGGGTATTATTTTTAACTATTGGGGAATCGATGATTGAATCCGATTTTAATGTGACAGGTCCCGATACAGTCCCATAGTTTATTAATTTACTTAAATATGGGCACTGTTCCTTATCACAATATTTGAATGAACCATCTAATATTGAATTTCTTATATCAACTATTGGTTCACTATTATATATGTCTTTTAGTGGTATCTCAGTAAGTTCTACTTTATTTGGTAACCAAGATGGACA
>JACCEA010858403.1_pt1 | contig 29268 bp, 40 predicted proteins | sample 7449851 | NCBI WGS metagenome assembly JACCEA01 (sample SAMN15323453, study PRJNA562643) | freshwater metagenome | isolation source: river surface water | place: USA:Blue River Watershed | collected 2017-08-18
CATTTAACTGCCTTACCAACACCAGCAGTCCAACTACCAAATGCATCCAGAGAGTTAGTGAATGCAAAGGTAGTTCCAGAACCATCAGAACGATGCACCACAGTCATAGGACCAGCAGCACAACCAACTTGATTCCAATTCTTGATACGTCCAGCAAAAATATCAACAGTTTGCTTCTGAGTCAGTTTCAGTTTGCATCCAGTCTTGTTATAAGCGACAGCAATCGTTCCACCTACCATAGGAATTTGAACGACACCGCGCTTCACTTTTGCCGCTTCCGATGCTTTGATCGGTTCATCAGATGCAGCAAAATCGACGGTCCCAGCGATGAACTGACGAACACCAGCACCAGAACCAACAGATTGATAATTCACACGGTTTCCAGTAGACGAAGCGTAATCTTGGAACCATCGTTGATAAATGGGTGCAGGAAAAGTTGCACCAGCACCATTCAGAGCAGGTCCAGCAAGAGCAGCAGTAGGAGCAGCAACCAGACCAATAGCAATAAGATTTTTGAATTTCATAAAAGAGTTTTAGAAGTGAATTGACTTCGTAAGTAATAATACTGGAAAGAAACCTTAAAGTCCACTAAGATTTGGTTAAGGTTTCCATTACCTAACAAAAAACCACCCCAAAAGGGTGGTTCCACTCAAGTTATGAGTGAGTTATCAGAAACGGAAGGTAGTCTGGATTACACCACCCCAATTAGAGGAGTTGTTAGCAAGACGTTGATTATCACTTCCGTAGATGATAGCAGGAGTGACACTGATGTTATCAGACACTTGATACTTGTAGAAGATCTCAAGCATCGTTGCCTTTTCCAAATCTTGACCAGTAGGTGCCTGTCCAATAGCAACACCAGCAGAGTTACCATCAACAAACACATCTTCCCACTGAAGACCAGCAAACCAAGACTGACTATCGGTAGCAGCACTAGGAGTACCACTCACAGTGTTCCAACCATAACCTGCGGAAACAGAAGGAACAATACCAGACTTGGTGGGTTGCCAGTATGCGTTCAGAGCATAACCATTGGAGGTTTGATCGGGAACCAGAGTACCAGAAGCACCATTCAGACCGTTATAAGTACGAACACGAGTACCTTCAGTACCATAACGATAACCGAAAGCAGCACCCCAGTTAGTACCACGATAACCGATTTGTGCAAGAGTATTCAGAGCACCAGTTTCATCAAACTCACCCTTAGAACTATCTTGACCTGCTTGGGCAACATAGTTTACGCCAGCAACAAGACCTTTCTTACCATACTGAACACCAAAACCAGCACCAGTTGCCTTGTTATAAACACCAGGAGTACCAGCAACAGCAAAGAAATCAAGAATACCAGACTTATAAGCAGAAGGCATCCAAGAAATTTCAGTGTTACGAACAGCAGCACCAGCAGTCAGAGTTGCTTTGTTATTGAAAGCAGGGAACTGATAGTACAGACGGTCAATAACTACATTGTTGCCAACTTCACTGGAAGTGTTGTCTGCCTTGTCCAGTTTGAACAGAGAAGAACTGGAACCAAAAGGATCACTGCTAAAGTTAGCAGAACGCAGACGGGTCTTGAGTAGATCCTTACCAGTGAATGAAGTGTCTAGGTTCAGACGCAAATCGTAGTTGAATGCAGCATGAGTTACATCACCACTCTTAGTTTGGTAGTTATCCACATTACCAAGAACGAAAGATGCTTCACCACGCAGTTTAGTGGTAGTGGAGAACTGAGTTGCTTCAAGTTGTCCAACCTGAGTTTCCAGTTTAGCAACAGAACCCTGAATAACAGTAAGTTCATTGCGGAACTCATCAGCAAGGCGCTTGAGTTCATCAGTATTTTCAGTTACACGATCAAGGCAAGCATTGAGAAGTGCTGCTGCTTCATAACGAGTCATTGCCTTAGCACCAGCAAAAGTACCGTTAGGATAACCAGCAACACAACCATAACGCTCTACGAGGTTACTGAGTGCCTGATATGCCCAATCGGTAGGTTGAACATCAGACAGTTGTGAGACACTTGTGACCTGCTCAGAAGTTGCATATTGGTTGACTGCTGCCATATTAAGATCTGCGGCATTCGCAGCAACAGGAGCAACCATTCCCAGAGCAACAGGTGCAAGCATCAGTTGTTTGAGTTTCATAAGTTTTTGTTTTCTTATAAAGAATATAAAAGGAGTCTTAAGAGATTCTCAAGACTCCGAGTATTTTATAATACTTTCTTTAGATTGTCAACTAAGGAAAGATTAAGAGCGGAAGACGAGATTCGAACTCGCAACAACCTGCTTGGAAGGCAGGGACTCTACCGTTGAGTTACTTCCGCAATGGTGGGGATTTACCCAGCCTCAGAGTTTCCTCTTCACAGGCACGGAACCCCAGCGCATCTTCGCTTCACACGGACCAGAAAATTATAAAGCATAATGAGTATTATGTCAAGAGCCCCCGACAAGACTTGAACTTGCGACAACCGCTTTACAAAAGCGGTGCTCTACCAGCTGAGCTACAAGGGCATATGGTAGGTGGAAAAAACTTTACCTATGTTCTTTCTCTTTACTTCTTCTAGTCGTAACCAGAAGGGGTATTTGGCACCTACAGAACGGTGATGAGTGCCCATCACCAGCGGAAGACACTCTCCGCAACGAGCGGGGGTGATCAAGTCCCCGACCTAAGAAAACTTAGGATTTAGTGTGGTTTCCAATAGCCATTCTTATCTCCCATAAAGAAGATGTAGGTATCGAACCTACAAAGGACAGTCCCCAACGGAACTACTGGGAATTCCACCCAGAACCATTATGAAAGAATCGGATATTTCCAACCCTTTCAACTCCCATCGTAGGTACTGCCCCTACCAATCTCCGATTAACAGTCGGGCCCGTTCGCTTGCTCGGTCGATGGGAATATAAGTTTGGAGAATAAATCTCCAAGCGTCTCAGGTTGGATTCGAACCAACGACTAACCGCTTAGAAGGCGGATACTCTTGTCCACTGAGTTACTGAGACATAAAGTAGGTTCCTATCGCCGCCACTCCTGAACCTACCGAAGGGGAGTGTCGCAGTTGATTTCTCAACTCTGATATTATACCAGTCTTTGAGAAAATCGTCAAGGTGGGCAGGGAGAGATTTGAACTCCCGTAGGCAGAGCCAGCGGATTTACAGTCCGCCTCCATTAACCACTCGGACACCTGCCCAAGATTTAAAGTATAGATGGGAGGAAGGCATCTGTCAAGCCCCCCTCACCTATTTAATTTTTCAAACTTCTACCGTGATCAGTCGGTTAGCATATTCATGTGCATAATGTGTACGAGCACCATGAATGCCCCAACCAATCCAACTATACGCATAGTTCATGTAGCGATTGATAGATTTTCCAGGAGTTTTCATCCTATCTACAATTCGTTTCCACTGAACCTCAGTCGTTAGATAACGAAGTTGCGTTGGAAGTGTTGATGGAGAACCACCAAACTTCTTAGCGAAATCACCCAATCCATAATAACGATCGGCAGATGTCCATTGGATCAGACCATAACCACGACCGCAGTGATGGTACTGAGTCCTACTACCACCTTCACAAATATTAGGCACGAACATAGATTCTTGCTTAATATTGCCCATGATGGTAGCGAGGGCGTTTCTGTCTTTAATTCCTTGATCTTGGAAAAATTCCAAGGTAAGGTTTTCATATGGTGAACACCCTTTACAAATTAGCCTTTTCTCTTTTGGCTTTTCGGGAGCAACCTCGCGGATTGCTGTCTTCTTTTCATCTACAAAATCAAACTCTTTAATAGCAGAGAATGGTTTCGAATCCACTGGAGGTGGTGGTCCTTGCATCTTGTAGTTGACGAATGGCAGTGGTGCCGTACTGGTTGTAACCGATGCCAGAAGAGGCAGGGCTACAGTAAAGAATTGTTGCATTAATTTTAATTGAACTCTACATCCGTATAGAAGGGGGGTACACCACCTCTCTCGAAGGGCACCTTCCACGGCTCTAATTTCACATCACAGACTCATAATAAAATCCCTGATGTGGGATTCTCCATATTAAGTTTTTATTTAGGTTTTGTCAAGAAATTCGTTTTGAAAGAATGCTCAACCTAAATATTGGTAGTGTTTATCACAAAATAAGAAAAATGAAAAGACTTCTGTTAGCCTTTTCGTTATTCTTTATTACTCCTGTAAGTGCTGCTGAAATTACATCTAGAATTACTGATTCTGTTCAACTAAATGTTCAGGGTGCTGCGGTACAATCAACAAGAATTGGAGCATCATATTCTGCTTCTGGAACAAATATTCAATCAACCTCATTTGGTGGGGTAAATGGTGCTGGAACTTATGATATCAATACTTCAGGTCAAGCATTTACTTTCTCAGAGAGTTTCAATGCTGCTGATACACCAGTCACCACTCAGTCGGTCTCTAATGGAGTTATTGCTTCTCCCAACCTTTATGGGGATAGTGTTACTCAGTTAGCAGGAGACAAAGGTTCTCTCGCTGGTACATTATCACCTACTGGTGTTCCTACAGTAACTGCTGGTGGTGCTGGAACTACAGCAACTGCACAACGTAGTATTGAACTGAGCGTATTCAAATGAGATATATCCTAGCAGGGTTATTCCTGCTAGGGTTTTCTTACCCTGCCCTAGCAGAATCCGTTGTGCCTAATTTTACTAGAGGTACAATCAATGCGACTACAGAATCTACTACAAAAGTAATAGAAACAATTCGCCAAGTTGAATATACAACTGGCACATCATATACTGTAACTGGGACTAACATTAACATTCCTGGCACTCCTCAACAAGGAGCAAACTATAGTATCATGACTCAAGGTGCTCCATTCCAGTTTAGTGAGACTTATCTCGGGCCTGGAGTGGCTAAAGAAACATGGATAGATCGCACCACAGAAACTCAATCAACCACCACATCAATATCGGTCTTTACGCAATAACTGGAATACTGTTATTAACAATCGCTGGTTCTACAAGAAGTAAAGCACAACAAGCGCCCAGTAACACCAATATTGCTGGTCCCAGTGCCAGTGCCACTGGTAACGTTACTAACCAAGCTGTTCAAGTTTTACAGGGACCATATGCAGTAAACACTTATGGTGGAGGAGTAAGTTGTCAAGGACCAACCATGAGTTTTTCTCCTTTTGTATTGGGAAGTATGAATGGAAGTCAAGACCCATCAACATTCCAATCTCATAATGGAAATGCTGGTGTCAGTATGGGATTTAACTTTCCTCTGGATGGTGGATTAACAGAACTCTGTAAAGCAAGAGCAAGAACAGAGATTGCTAGACAGCAAGCAGAGACAGACAAGGCACGATTGGATTTTGAATTAGTTAGATTATTGAAGTGTGGTGAGGCAATCAAATCTGGTATTACATTCCATCCAGAAAGTCCATACTATAAGGTCTGCGCTGACGTAGTTGTGAGGTATCCAAATGGAACCAATACCACAAATAAGTAATGCTAAAGGTATTGCCAATATAGCAACTAATACCAACGGAATTCCAAAAATTGACATTGGTGGTCCATCAATCATACCCACAATAGATCCACCAGTTATCCAATCCACACCACAACCCATCATTCGTGGTCTGGCACTACCAGTTTTTCAAGCACCAGATACATCTATCAAATACCCAATAATTGATGTTCCAACTCAAGAAGAATTTGATGCTGCAGTAAATGCAGAGAGACAAAAACAACAGCAAGAGGAAAAACCAAAAGAAAGAGGATTGCCGGATACCAAACCACTAGAACTACCTCCTGCTGTTCAGCAATTAACACAACAACCTTCAACTCCAATTGTAGAAATACCGGCAGATAAACCAACAACTACCCCAACCTTTACTATAAATGGAATCGATATTAATTTACCTGACCCTTCTCTTGTTGCTACGGCTGGTGCTGTCGCAGTAGTCACAACTGCTGCTACGATAGCATCAACAACAGTTCTCAATGCTCTGAAGAATGCAGCAGAACCATTAATCAAAGAAGCAACAAAGAACAAGTTTAAAATTAAAATCAAACAAGTTAAACCTGTTCTACATTATGTCCTAGCAGAAGGTGGGCATGTAGATGTTTTCGAATACTCTGCCGAAGGAACTCGTCTAGTAGAACAAGTAACTAATGTGGAACAATATATCCGTGACCAAGTTGAAATCAATGCTCTATATGAGATTGATAACAAAATCATTATTGATGATGTGATAAGAGATAAGTTCACAAAAGAAGGCAAAGAAAGATTTAAACCCCTCTTTGCCCCCGCTAAAAAAATTGCTAAGAAATTATCTGCTAGATTATCTTTCTGATGTAAATTTAGAAATAATCCACACAACAACCATTGCTGGCAATTGAACTAAAATATTATAAAGAATTTCTAGAAAGATATTATCCTTCTCTTCTTTACGTTTATCCTTTGCTGGGGCGCTAGTCATTTTGTAACACCTTAAACAAATCTTTACTATTTAATAAAGAAGTATCAAATTGTAAAGATTTTTTACGCCCTCTTCGTGCGGGTCTCCTAACAAAACGAAATACTTCTGGTGGTTGTCGCTTGGGAATAGGTCTTCTATTCTCAAGCATTATACCATCGTTTGTTAATAATCTTAGAACTATCAATGCATCTAAGATAAGAAGTTTCATTCTACTAGAGTTCCTTTCTCCCTTCTAATTTTACGTAATGGTTCCCACCCCTTATCCTTTGTTCCACCATCATAAGCAAGAGCATATCCCTCAGCAATCATTTGGTTATTGAGAGAAGCATCCTCACCATTGATATAAAGATGACCAATAATTCTACCATACTTCTCAGTCGAATCTGGAAGTTCTGTACGAATAATAATATCTTTTGCTTCTTCAAGACGATGCTTCAACCAATTCTTGGCATCTAGTCCAAGTGCCTTTTCTGCTTTATCTGTCGTGCGACTCTCTGGGGTATCGATACCAGCAAGACGAATTCTCTTGGTAAGGGAGATATCAAAACCAAGATCAATATCAGCATCAATAGTGTCTCCATCGACTACTCTTCCTACCGATTTAATTCTATAAATATATGGATCTTTTTCTGACATTAGAAAGGTAATTTAAACTCTTTCGTATTTAGTTTGGGAATAGGTAGTTTTTCAAATGCTTTTGATACTTGTTTCTCCACAACAGCACCAACAAATTCTTCTGGATTGTCCAGAATCTTCTGTGCTTTTTGGTAAGTAAGATATGCTCCCACACCAATCGCAGCACTAATGCTCAGACTTGTGATGGATAGAATCAGACTTAAATGTTTCATCTTTCATCTCCTCGTGCGCTAACTTTAATATGTAGTAAATGATGTATGCGGTGAAGGCAAGTCCGCAAGATAATAATATTACAACACCCCAAGGGAACTGATCCATCAATACTTACCTTCAGTACAATACTGAACTTTCTTATTCGGATAATAAGGATACAAACCATCTTGGGGTTTCATCCATCCACAACCAATTAACCATTCCTTAGTCATTGGAGTTGGCGTAACTTGTTCCCATAAAGGTCCCTGTGCTGCCATTTCTAGGTATCTGGCAGTTTGATTGGACTGTTCTTCAGCCCAGTTTGCATCTGCTTCCCATGGAACTGCACGACTCTGACCCATCGATTCATAAGTTAGTTTAGTATTCTTCATAACCCAAGCAGGAATTTCAGAATCCTGATGCACTTGTGCCATGAAAGAAGTTTTTAATCCACCACCCATTGCATCCTGAACTACATGCCACCCTTCATGACGAAGGGTTCCCAAAAACTCTCTTTCATCTTGAAGAAGATTTTCATTGATAAAGAAACGATTATAGTTTGGTTTGTAGAGTCCCACTGTTCTTGGAGTGAAGTATCTACTTTGTGCTAAGTATACTCCCACTTCAAGTTTGTTTAGTGCATTAATGATTCTTACTATTTCTTCTCTAAATGGATCAAATCCTACTTTATTAAAAACTTCAGATTCTGATGTAAGTTTTTCTACACCTTCAGTACATTCTAAAAGAATCATACAACCCATTGCTGCTAAACTATAAGGTTTTACAGTTGGTTGCTTAGGTTCTATTGATTCGGCAAATGTAGGTAATGCTAAGGTTAAAGATAAACTGATTGCTGTGAGGAATTTTTTCATTCATCCCACCATCCTTCTTGTTTATGAATCCAGACTTTCAAATCTTTGACATACTTTCTCAACATCTGGGCCTGTTCTTCATGCCAAAAATCACCCGTCTCCATGTGAAGGCGGGTGTGATTGTCTATGGCTTTGAGTATGTTATGGATTGGAGCATTCCAACACTCCCTCTTTGGAGTGTTCCATTCTCTTGGCATGGTACAACTAGTGAGTGTATTTCATTATAACGAAAATATTCAAGTTGACATTGACCGGGAGAAATTTCTAAGGATCCAACTATCATAAAAGCGATGAATTCCATCACTTTTTCTTACCACCATTTTTTGCTTTTTTAGCATTTGCATTGCCAGAATTCTGCTTTTTATTATTAGCAGACCCAGCACCCCCAGATCCTTTTTTACCCTTATTAGCAGATTTTGACATTATGCTCCACCTGTGCGAGGTTGTACTTGACCTTCCAATACTTCAACTCTTTCTTCGAGAGTTGGTTCTGATGAAGCAACTTCAGGTGTAGGTGTAGGTAGTTCTGGTGGCGCTTCAACTACAACTTCTTCTCTTTTTGGTTCATCTTTTTTTTCATCATCATCACCACCTTTCTTCATTGTATTGATACCAAAAGTTGCAGCAGATGCAGTAAAAACTGTAGCGATGAATGTTGGATCCATCTTAGACAAAGCACCAGCATAACTTGCGGTGAGAAGAGCAGCAGACCATCCTAAAATAGCAATACGAATAACAGTACTCATACACTTTTCCTTTTTGTTCTGATTGTCCATTTTAGTAAGTTTGTAAGGTTAACCTTTTTTCCAAGCTTCACCTTCTGCTTTTCTTCTACGTGCAAGTCCTGCTTCTACATTTGAACCAGGATTTCTGTAAAGATAAAGCGCATCGGGAACTAAGTCCCATTCTTTATTCTTCAGGCGTTTAGTAATAGTATTAAAGTTATCACCACCGTAAAAACCGGCACCAAGATTATAAGCAAAGCTGAGCAGAGCGCCTCTTTTTCCATCAGACATTTCATTCCAGTGTGGGATTTTACGAAGTGCAGGAAGGAACTCATTCTTGCATTGTTCAATCAGAAGTGTATCTGCTTCCTGTTGAGTTAGTGTATCACCAAGTTTGAAGTGTGATCCATCCTTCTTGCGGGTCGAACCCCAACCAATAGTGATTGGAAGTCCACCAGTGAGGGGGTCAGGATATGCATTTAAGTGACATCCTTCAAACTCTTTGATTAACTTAATGCCCATTTGTGGAACATCATCACCACCTGTTACAGGAGCTGCAGCAGCGGGTGCGGATGCTGGTGCAGCACTAGTCTTTTTTCCCCTATAGATTTCAGCCCAATCAATGTTATCTTCCAGATATTTGACTGGAAGGTTATCTTCTAACCACTGAACTGCTTTTACATGATTTGGATTTTTTTCATCATAGAATTTAAAAAAGTTGTGTAAATCAATTCTTGCCATGTTGTCCTCCGAAATACTTTTGATAAAGATCGTTTGCTTCTTTGTGTCTACCGTTATTAGTAAGATCCTTAATTACTTTAAGCATCTTTCTTTTAAAATTAATCGAAGATTCTTCCCCATCCATCATTACCTCCTGGACACCAACGGTGCTTAAGAACTGCTTTGGTGTAAATGGTCTTCTTACCATTAGTTACAGGACCTGTATAGTTATCGTTGAGTGAACCATATGGATCATTAATATAATATCCCTTACCATCTGGGGTCTTACCAATTACCACACACATGTGTCCGCCAGTTGGACTAGTTAAAGAACCTCTGTGAAGGATACCGATAACAACTGGTTTTCCTCTATCAAGACTCTTATCAATATCTGAAAAGGAAAGGTTGTAACTAAAGTGTGATTTAATACCATATCCTGTAAGAACTTTTGTCTGTACAGCATGATCAGTAGTATCACCGATTGCAAATACCTTTTTAACATATTCATCGTCACCTTTAATCGATCCTGGCTTAAGGAACGCAAGACACATGGCGCACGATGAACTGTTGCAGGTTCTTTGTGCATCTCTGTAGTTATCTACTTGATTGAAATATGGAACATCGAGCACTGCTGGAGTTGGTGGTTTTGTTCTAAAAATACCAATCCAATCAGTCTCCGAATCATCTAAAAATTGTGCAGGTAAATTATCTTCTAACCACTGAACTGCTGCTACATGATTTGAATTACTATCGTCGTAAAATTTAAAAAAGTTATGTAGATCTAAGGTCATTCTTCTTCTCCTATGTACTCTAATGAAAATACATCATGTTCTAGAATATTCGGATTCAACCATTCACTAAATTCAGATTGAATCGCATGGGCATTTTCAGTACAGTTATTTTCACATAGGAAATGGATTCTATCAATTGCCCAATCATGTGAGTGCTTAAGAGTCTTTTCCAAAATTTCCATAATCTTTTCGCATGTAGCGCCCTAGAATATTGCTATTGTAGTATGCAGGCGTTCCATCGTCAAGAGACTCTATCAACACATTATTTAGGAAAAGCTGCTTTGTTTCTTCATAATTACACTGCCCTTTTGTCTTATGAAGACTCAAAATTACTCTATCAAATGACTCTTTCCCCCAAAGGTTAACGTCTTCTTTGAGTTCAGGACATGATCCGTAATATCTTTTCCAATCGGACTCTGACTTAACTTTTCTAGATTTTCCTCTTGGTGTGCGGAAAGACCAGAAATACTTTCTACCAATATAACTACGACCAGTTTTATTGCAGTGAATATGATAAACAAAACCAAAATTATCTTGAATATCAGAAGACTCAAAAATTTCCCCATTGAATCTCCAAGGGTTTTCATAACTCATATTATAGAATCTTTATGAGCTATTATTTATCTTCAACGGAGACAAACCTAGTCTAGCAATAAAAAAAGGTCTTGTCAATATTGCCAAGACCCTTAGAACTATGTTAAAATCTTATCACTACCCTTTTTCAGTCACATAATACTCAACGATATCATCCCACGAATATTCAGAGAAGTCATATCCCTCATTAATCAAATCATCAACCCACTCAGAAATCTCTTCAGCAAGAACATAATCATTGTATTCTTGCATAATTGCACCAACAGAATCAGTATCCATTTCTAACATGATATAATGTGCTTCTTCAATCGTATCTGCATGTCCTCTATCCATCAAATACTCAAGGATAATATCATATGGTTCATATGATTCTTTCACTGGAGTAGTAGCAGTTTTCTGCTGCTCCATTTTTTTCTTCTGCTTCTCCATTTCCGCTTTAATTGATGCTTCTACCTCTTTAGTATCAATTTTTCCTGGACCTTCTGGACCACCCATCAATTCACCTTGACGTTGCTTAGATCTATTTGTCATTTGACGAAGTTCTTCAGCATCCTTCTCCATCTGACTTTGACCAGTACCTTTTAAAGTACCATCTGATTTCAATTTAGCAGCAAGTTTTGGGTTTGCCTTTCTCCAAGTTTCCATATCTTTTGCCTTGTCACCAGTCTGCTTACTTGATGGGGCACTTTTACCTTTACCTAAAGAACCTGCTCCACCTGTACGGGCACCGGTGCCACCACCCCTACCACTAGAACCGCCACCGCCACTAGATGTGGGAGCAGAAGGTGCTGCTGGAGCAGGAGTTGCTGTAGCAGAAGTTGGAGTTGGTTTTGGTGACTCTGTTGGTTTAGATGATCCAGCACCTGCCATCTTGGCACCAACAAATCCACCAGCAGCACCTAATCCAAATACTGCAGCACCTTTACCTACTTTCTGAAGTGCTGGTTTTGCCTTTGTTGCAATATCCTTTGCTTTTTGGGTGACTTGTCCAAGTTTTGCCTTTGTAAGTAATTCTGCAGATTGCTTACCAGACATTGGTTTTCCACCACCAATTGGTGATTGAGTTTTGCTATAACCACCAACGTTTCCTTTTCTTGCTTCTTTCTGAGCAAGTCTTTGCATTGCTGCTCTAGTCTTTTCTGGATTTGCTGAAGTTGCTAACTTTTTAGCAGCTGCTGATCTAGCAGGTTTTGAAGCAACTCTTCCTGCAAAACCAACAGCACCCTTAGCAACTTTTCCAATTAATGAACCTAATCCTTCATCAATACAATAATCAAAAATTTCTAATTGTTCTTGAATATAATCTTCGGGAATTGTATTCTCTAGAATAATATTTTCATCAAAAGTTAAATACTTTTCTAAAATATCTTGTGTTGATGAATCTGCTAAAAATCCAATGATCGCACTTGCACTATAACCTTCATAAATCATCGATGTTGAAATAGTAGAAAGAATGTCTTCTACTAAGTATGACATTTCAGCATCATAATACTCAGAATTTTCATTTAGAAAATCCTGATCTTGGATGTTCATTTCTTCATATAAACATCCAACACTATGAATAAAATCTGGCGAAATACTAGACATGGTTATAGTTAATACCTTTATTTAAAGGTATTTATAAAAATCACTTGCCAGGTAATGCCTTTACACCAAGTGCTTTATTACGAGCAGCATCTGATTGTCTTGCTTTTTTAAGTGCTTGTTGTGCTTTCGCAGCATCATGTTTTTTGTATGCACCAGCGAATAAAGATCTTCCGATTCTTTCTAATGGGTTGGAAGATGTCTTAGCAAGAGATTGAGCACTTGGACCAGCCTTATAAACTGCCTTTCCACCTTTATATGCAAGATGTCCTGCAGTTGATTGACCACCACGCTGAACAACACCCGTTTTAGCAAGTTGAACTGTCTTTCTTTGTGCCCCAGATCCCGTAGTCATTGTATTCTTTTTGGTATCAAACGTAGTTTTTCCACCAATACCTTTAATTGCAGTTCCTGCTTGACGCTGACGATTTGCAGTTGCCATTGCTTTTCTCTCTTTGGCATTAGCACCAGCGGCAACATCAAATGCCTTAGATGCTGCCATTGCTCCCCCAGTTGCTCCAGCAACTGATCCTACAGGACCAGCTACAGAACCAGCAGCGCCACCTAAGGCACCGCCAGCAGCGACTGCAGCACCCTTAGCAAGTGATCTGGCCCATCCAGATCCTTTTGCTTTTTCATCAGCAACATCCAAAGCAGCAGATGCTGGACCAACTAGTTTACCAGCAACTCTTCCAACTTTTGCAAGTCCTGATGGAACCTTAATCTTTGGTCCAGAAGGTGGTTTTCCTGCAGGTGGAGTCGATGGTTTTGCGCTAGAAGAAGGAGTAGATGGTGGTGGAGTGATAATTGCTTTTCCACTTGGTCCAGTTCCAGCAGCTGCTCTTCTTGCTTTTAAGTCCGCTGCTGCTCTTCTTTTATTAGTTACATCACGAACTTCAACTGGTTTTTGAGGTTTAACAACTGATGAAGTTCCTTGTGGTTTTGAAACGGCAGGAACACTTGTCTGTCTTGTTGCTAACGCACCCGCCTTTTGTGTTTGTCCTTGTGCAGGTAATGCCGCTCTTGGAGTTGTTCCACCCGCAGGTGCAAGTGTTCTTCCCGGAACTTTGCTGGAAGGACCTTCTTTAGGAATACCTAGTTGTGCTTGTGGTTTTTTAGGAAATTGCTTCCAAGGATCTGCAGCTCCTCCGGATGGTTTTTTTGGAGTTGATGGACTTTGAACTTTTGTACTTTTAAATTGAAGATCTGGTCTTGCTGCAGCACCAGTTGGTCCTCTTTGTGATTTTCTTGCCGCCTTTTCTGCTTCTCTAGCATCAATTTGCGCCTTTACTTCTTCTGGAGTAGGTCCACCACTTCTTCTTTTTCTTGCAGGTCTTCTTTCACTAGGTGCTACACCTTCATTCATATATGACTCTTGCAAAAACTGACTAAAAGATTTCATCTTCTTTCTACTTTTTTAGTTATTTATAAAAAAAGAGGGTACTAAGACCCCCTTCATTTAAGATATAAATTTAACCAATTACTTGGATGGTTTTGTTGATTTCTTAGGTTTTACCATTTGCCCACTAAGATCATACTTTGCTTCATCTTTTCTTTGCGATTCTTTAGTTGGGAAATATCCAGATTCAAGAATTTCAGTTTTCCACTCTTCACTCATATTTGCCATAATAGTGAATGCTGCCTCTTCAGTATCAGCATAACCTTCATCAATAAGATACCCCTTAACAATATCAAATGGATCAAAACTTGACATTTGAGAACCAACAACTGTTGCTCCACCTTTTCTTTGACGTTCTTGAGAAGCAAGTCTCATTTTTTGAAGATCTGCAATATCAGATCTAAGAGAAGGTCTTGCTGGAGCAGCAGGAGCAGTTGTAGTTGTGGTTGTTTGAGTAGGTGCTGGTTTTTGTGATTGTGGCGCTGTTGCAACAGGTCTTGCAGGTGCTGCCGATGTTGCTGCAGGTCTTACTGGTGCTGCAGCAGGTCTTGCAGGTGCTGTTGCTGTAGGTCTTGTAGTACCGATTGGAGTATTGCCCCCAGTTGTAGGACCGCCAGCAGTTCCTTGTCTTGGAGTTCCTACTTGCGATGCTCTTGCTCTTGCTGCCTGCTGAAGTTCTTGTCCTCTGTAATTAGTAGGAAGTCCACCAATTTGTGGTCTTGAAACTGAAGTTGCTCTACCAGTTTGTCTAGGAGTATTTGCATTCATTGGACGAGCAAATCTTGACTGATATGGTGCATTAGTAATGGGACGACTTCCACCAGGACGATTTCCACCAGGTTGACCCATTTCCCCCAAATATGCCTCATACATATCTTCCCAAGTATACTCACTCAGGTCATGACCTTCTTCTACAAGTGAGTTTACCCAATTTTCAAAATCTTCCTGAATCTGCTCTTCAGTAAGTTCAACCTCTTCTTGAGGGGCATAAACTGCATTATATGCTTCCATCATATTGAAAGCATCAGTTCCCGTAATTCTAGACATTGTTTCTTTATGTTTTTATAATTTTATTTATAAAAAAGAGGGTCAAAGGACCCTCAGTTTACATCATCAGTTCTTTTGCCTAACCATTCTTTTTCATAATTATAATCACCAAACAGAAATTCATCACTCTCTGCAGCATCTTTATATGCATTCAAGATTTCCTGTTCCACCCATTCATCATAATTGGAATCCTGAGAAAGTATCTTTGGTAACATCTTGTTTAATTCCACCTACTATATATGATTCAACCTCCGTTTCCTGTGGTGCCACTTGAAGACCCTTCGAAGAAATCCAGTGCTCAGTCCAAGGAAGTGGATTGTTCTTTGCTGGAATATCATAAAGTGGCTTAAGTCCAATTGCTTTCATTCTACGATTGGCAATCCATTCGACATACTGTTGTAACAGTTTGTCATTCAGACCGATCATAGAACCATCCTTGAACAGATACTCTGCCCAAAGTTTTTCTTGGTTGACAGCGTTCTCAAAAGTCCTATAAACCCACTGCTCTTCTTCTTTGGAAATACGTACCATCTCAGGATCATCACCCTCTTTCCACTTGTTCAGAATGTTTTGAGTAATAACTAGATGCTGATTCTCATCACGAGCAATCAGTGAGATGATTTTTGCACTTCCTTCCATAAGCTTGAGTTCGCCAAATGCAAAACTACAAGCGAAGCTGACGTAAAAGCGAATACCTTCAAGAATATTAACATTTGCAACTGCTCGGAAGAGTTTGCGCTTGAGTTCATACCTTGCCTCTTGTGCGTATGGGACTTGTTCTAAAGCATGAATCCATTCATTAGAAGTTCCATAATGTTGAGCACTGTTGATAAAGTCATTGTATGCCTCAGTTACACTGACGGCACGTTCCATGATACGATCTTCTCTGAGAATCGTATCAAAGACTTCGGAGGGATCTGAATAAACATTCTTGATGATATAAGTGTATGAACGGGAGTGGATCATCTCCATAAACTCCCAAACCTTCATACATGCTTCCAGTTCAGGAAGGGAACAGTATGGAGCAAATGCCATACCAGGCCCACGACCCTGAACGGAGTCCAGCATCACCTGATATTTTAGGTTGCTGGTAAAGATATGCTTTTGCTCTGGGCGTAGCATATGATAGTCGCTACGATCTTTTTGAAGAGAAACCTCTTCAGGTCTCCAAAAATAACCTAGTTGCTGTGTCGTTAGTTTATCGAAAATTGGATACTTGTAAGAATCGTATCTCTGTATTCCCAGTGGTTGACCAAAAAACATAGGTTGTTTTTTGGTATCTACTTCCTGAGGATTAAAAACGGTCATTGATTCGACCATTGATTTTTCCCCCAAACCTGTTTTAAATCTTACAAGACTCACAATCTTCCTCCTCTGAATCTAGAATATCGGAAATTAAATTTTCAAGAGACTGTTTGGTTTCTTCAACCTCATCAGTCTTATGATCATAAGTATTTTGATAGTAGGATGTTTTCCATCCGTACTTATATGTAGTTAAAAGGTCCTGTGCCATCACTGAAGTTGGGACTTCATTATCTGGATAATTTTGCGGGTTATAGGACCAGTTTCCACTAATCGCTTGATCGAAGAATTTTTGCATAACAGCAACAATATTGATATACCCGCGATTGCTAGGCATATCCCACAGAAGCGTATAATTGTTCTTAAGTGTTTGATACTGAGGAACAATTTGCTTAAGTGGTCCTTTCTTCGACTTTTTAACGGACAAGTATCCGCGAGGTGGTTCGATTCCGTTGGTTGCGTTTGACACAACGGAACTGCTCTCCGATGGCATCTGTGCGGACAACGTGCTGTTCCGTACTCCGTATTGCTTGACTTGTGCTCTAAGACCTTCCCAATCATATTTTAGTTCATTAGGTACGATTTCGTCAACGTCCTTTTTATATGTATCGATGGGTAGAATTCCATTACCATATTTGGTTCTGTGACTATATTCACAAGCACCCTTTTCTTTGGCAAGATTTACAGTTGCTTGAATAAGATAGTATTGAAATGCTTCAGTAAGATCGTGTACCAATTTCCAAGAACGAGAATCATCATAATGTTCACCATGTTTAGCAAGATAATGTGCTAAACCAATATAACCAATACCTAGAGAACGACGTGCTCTTGTGGCAATTTCCGCTGCTTTAACTGGATAACCTTGAAAATCAATTAACTCATCTAAAGAACGAACTGAAAGATCGCAAAGTGCCTCTAATTCATCATTTGATTTTAGTTTACCTACATTAATAGCGGAGAGGATGCAAAGAGCGATTTCACCATCGGGATCATCAATATGTTGAATAGGTTTGGTAGGTAAAGTAATCTCCTGACACAGGTTGCTCATCTCAACCTTATCCATAAAGGAAGAGTGAGAATTGCAATGGTCAATATTCATAATGTACAGACGACCAGTTTCGGCACGTTCTTTCAGGAGGTCCAGAAAGAGTTCTTGAGCAGCGATAGTTTTTCTTGGAATAGACTGATCTCGTTCGTAATCCACATACATATCGTCAAATCGATCAGTCCCAAAAGCATCATACAATCCAGGAACTGCGTGTGGGGAGAATAGTGAAACTTCTTCGTTCTTGATGAATCGTTCATAGAACAGTTTAGAAATTTGAATAGAGTAGTCTAGTTTACGAACACGGTTATCTTCGGTTCCTTTGTTATTTTTTAATACTAAGATATCCTCTATTTCTTGGTGCCAGATGGGGAAGTGTACCGTAGCTGATCCACCTCGTATGCCATTTTGAGTGCAGCATCTGACAGTCGCTTCAAACTTCTTGAGGAACGGTACAACACCCGTGTGCTGAACCTCACCACCTCGTATCTTACTGTTGATGCCCCTGATGCGACCTGCGTTGATACCAATTCCTGCTCTTTGAGCAACATAGCGACCAATTGCCATATCAGAGCTGAAGATGCTATCAAGGGTGTCATCAACATCAACAAGAACACAACTTGCATATTGGCGAAGTGGGGTTCTAACACCTGCCATGATTGGTGTGGGAATGTTGATCTTGTGCTTTGAGATTGCATCGTAGTACTTTCTAACGTAGTCTAAACGTGTTTCTTTAGGATACTTGGAGAAAATGGTTGCCGCAATCAAAAGGTACATAAATTGTGGCGTTTCATAAAGTTCGTTAGAACTTCTATCCTGCACGAGGTACTTATCAACGACTTGACGTAGACCTGCATAAGTGAACAGATAGTCACGACTATGATCAATGAACGACTCAAGTTTATCAAACTCTTCATCGGTATATAGATCAAGAATTTCTGCATCATAGACACCCCTATCGACGGCACGAAGCACGTGCTGCTTAACTGTGGGGCATTCATGCATCCGCCCAAACAACTGCTTACGGAGAGCAAACAGAAGCAGACGAGCGGCAACAAATTGATAATTAGGGTGATCCAGATCAATCAGATCAGAAGCAGAACGAATCAGAATTTCCTGAATCTCTGCAGTAGTAATACCATCATAAAATTGAATACCAGACTGCATCTCGACTTGTGATGCAGATACATTTGCGAGGTCTTTACATGCCTCTTCCACCATAATGTGGAGTTTATTCAAATCAAGGGGTTCGGTTTTACCATTTCTCTTAACGACTTTCGTTCCGTTGCTCATATTTTTTTCCAATTGTTAAACTTAATTTTTGCTTCTAAACCTGTGTGTGTATTTGATTTTAACACATCCATAACATTAAGTCCAGCGAGCACCATATCATTAATATCTTTTTGCTGGATTGATGTTGGCCAAATAATTACCTTGTCACCTCTGTCGATGGTTTTTGATATTCGGTTGACGATTTCTCGATTACGTGGTTCGTTATCAAAAACGTAAATATAATCGCTCCAATTAAACGACCTAATATCAACGTCGGACCCACACATAGCAACAGCATTTTGTACAAACGTGGAGTCGAAGGGTCCTTCAACAATGTAAATGGGTTCCGAAGAATCCACTTGGTCCAGTCCATAAAGTTTGGGCGATTCATCAGAAAGCATCACGGTGATGTATTTATTGGGAGATGATCCCAGTGCTCTTCCCTGAAAACCTATCAAGTTAGAGTCTGCATCATACATTGGTATAATAATGCGACTCTCATCCCTACCGATAGTGTCGAACGTAACTTTTTGAGTGTTCGTCCATTGTTTAAATTTGTCAGCAAAATAAAACTTTTCTGGGTTAAGTTTTCGTTTTTCTAGATACTCTCTGGCAATAAGAACCTCTGATGCTTTAGGCAAATCCAGTTTCTTTTTAAATACTGGTTTCGCAAAATCAAACTTGGGTTGCTCAACCACGAAGTTTTTACCAGTATGTCCCTCCTTAAACTTCTCAAGTGTGTATTGCTTATGAAGCGTAGGATCTAATTCTTTGAGAAAGTTATTGAAGGATAAACTTGCTCCGCAGTTATGACACTTAAAGTTTGTATTATTCTTTACTGGATAAATATATCCTCTTGTTTTATTCTTATTCTTCTGAGAATCACCACATAGGGGACAGCGGAAGTTGTAGAGATCCGCTTTGACTTTCTTAAATTTTTGTAAGCGTGATGAAACCAATCCAATATACTTGGAATCAATCAAATCCATTATAAAGGGGAATCAGTTCTTGCGTTCTATTGTAGCAGGGGCAGGGGTATGAGTCAATAGTCTGGGAACAAATGCGTTTATGATCCCGATCAAAGCAACTATTACAGCAAGAACTCCACCAGCTTGCCACCTAAATTTATATAATCCCTCAACCTTTAATTCAATGTCATCAACCTTTTTGCAAATATCTTCATCTGCTTTTGCTTGAATACTTATTCTTTCATCATGAACGGCGAGCATTTTACAAATATTCTGATTTGTTTCACTTAGAGTTTGAATAGCAGTATCAACTTTATCAATAATCTGCTCATGTGCTTTAAATCTTTCTTGAAGCACAGCTAGTTGAACTTCAGAATTATTGCCGAACATTTTACTTTAATCCCCCCTTCCAGCGTGTTCTTGCTCCAGGAAACTTACCTTTACCAATTATTTGCGGTGCTCTTCTTCTTCTCACCAAACCCATAACTTTATCATAACCATCAAGTCTTCCAGTAGGGGTTGAAGAACTAGTTAATCCTCCAGTGCCCACAACATTTGCAATAGCACCTTCTTCCTTCAAAAGGCGAACAATTTCAATTAATTTATCTGTTTTATCCATCAGAGTGCTTGCAATTGAGATAGGCATTCGGCGTCTTCAGAGATATCATGAATTTGAGTTTTAGGATATTCCGGAAAACGATTCAAAAATAATAAAAAACTTTTTACATAAGGCCAAAGATCAGAATCTAAATTATAAAAAAGAAGTGGGACTGTAGCATCATTAAAAACGTTAAAAAGAACCGTAAGATGATTCAATATTAAATGAGTTTTCAAAATACCAGTATTTTTATATCTTTTTAACAGTCTTTTAATATATTTAATTCGTTTCAAATCATCCTCAAAATCCTCTCTAGTTAAGGCTTGGGGGTTATCATAGAATTTTATTGCGAATAACAAATAGTTATCCTCATTCAATTCATCAAATCTCATATCATGTCATACTATCAAGTGTCTGGATACTGTGCGTCGTCGTCGGAATCTGTAACGATTGTGCTTCCAGCTACAAGAGTTTCTGTTTTAACTCTTAAGTTGCCATGCGTATCGTAATAGGTTGTAATACCAACCCATCCAGCATGAGCAGGAGCAAACTTACGAGCATTGCCAGTGGCGGCATTTGCAACATACTGTTCACCAGTGCTTATACCAACTACAGCAGTAAATACTGGACTGGTTGAAAATCCTGTTGTTTTTGATACTGGTGCTCTATAAACAGAATCGTGAAGAGTATAAATTGGTTCTTGAGATATCAAATAAGAAGTTCCTGCAGGAACTGTTGTAACTCCAGCAACAATATGCTGCGTTGATGCGATTGATAAAACTGTATTTGACGAAACAGAAGATACTACAGCATATCCATATGTCGCTCCAGCACCGATCGTTATTACATCACCAGCCTTAACTCCAACAGTCACAAACGTAGTGGCAGCACCAGTTACCACGTTAGTTCCCAAGTTTACTGCAATAGTGCTTGTATTAGCAACTAAATCTTTATTGCCCCAAAGAGACATGTTTCCTTACCTTATATAATTCTTATACTGATATTTATAAAAAAAGGAGACCTTTAGTTTTTGGTCCCCTTACGCAATATAATTTTTAAAAAATGTGTGGTTAGATCAAGTAATCCATTTTCCTCAAATCTTTTTGTTTTTGCCAACCACTCAGAAGCAGTTAACAAAAGACCAAGAACAATGGTTATTCCCCAATTAGTCACAAAGCAGGTAATCATGCTTCAGACTGTGGTTTAAAGAGAAGCTCTTTAACTGTAGAAAGAACCATATCATCAATACTGTTATCAGTTGTCTTTACATACTTTTCAAGAAGATCAATTACAAGATTTTTAACTGCGGGGTGAGTAGCAATTTTAAGAAGAAGTGGTTTTACCACTACTACAACTGCATCCATAATGACCTCCGTATAGAGAGTATCTTGGATTATTTATGAATCATCCAAGTCTACGTCTTCTTTCTTCTTCTCTTTCCCTTCTTTCCGACGCTGCTACTGCCGCTGCTGCTCTTTGCTTTTTCGCGGCAAGTCTATCAGCAGTTGTTTGTTCTGGTTTTTTAGGGCGATCACGTTCAGAAACACCTCTTTCCGATTCATGTTGGGCAACCGTTTTACCACTTCTAGTCATCATACCTGATTTGTTTTGAGATCTTACAAATTCAACAGCACGATCTCTTTTTCCCCTTGGTTGACCCTTACGCTCTCTTGCTCTTTCGTCAATTACTTCCATTTCTTCAGTAGCAACCATTACAATAGGATTTCTTGCACCTCTAAATCTTGCAGCAGTCTTTGCAAGACTTATTGCAGTTGGAAGCGAACGAGGATCCATTTTTTTATCTTTGATATTCATTTTATCCTTATCCTCATCCTCACAACCACATTCAGATCCCTCTTTCATTGCCTGCTTACGAATTGTGGCAAAATAAACTTTCTCACCCTGCTCTGCACCATATTGTTTTTTCATCGATGCCTTCATACCAGAAGGATCATATTTTGCCTTCAATTTTTTTTCTTTAGTTTTTGCTCCTTTAGTCATTTTCTTTTCTTGAAGCATTTCAAGAAACTTTCCATATCCATCAAGTTCAGCATGTGCCAAAATAGTACTTGATGGATTTACAACTACTTTATTCTTCATCTTTGCGGGAAGAATATCAATTTGCTTTTGATTTGTATCAGGATTTACTAGTTGTTGAGGATCCGTTTGAGGTAAGTTTGCAGTTGCAGATATCTCACCTAAAAAAAAATTTTCTTTTACGCTTGAAGTATCCTTACCATCAGGAACTCCACCTCTTTTGCGTTGAATAGCATTATGAACTGCTCCACGATATTCTTTTGCACCACTTTCAACTTTTCCATCACGATCATAATCTCTTTTTGCCTTTTTATTTAAAACTTCGGAAGTTTTTTCACCTTTTGTTCTCTCACCTTCGTATGGAGTTCCATATTCAGTCATTTCAACTTCAAGACCTTTCGCTCTCAGTTGACTAATTTTTTCACGGTTTGCATATCTAACATAAGTGACATTACTACCTTTATCAGTAACTCTTACCTTATATTTTTTAGATTCTGATGTTTGATTTGCTTCTTCTTCCAATTCATTCTTAAGTTGGTTAATATCAACTACTTCACTTTTTTTCTCCACAAAAACCTTATAAAGTGCTTTTGCCATTGAATCTGAAGCAGAACTCTTCATATCCATGTCAAAATTTTCAGATTGCACTCCACCACCTTTACCAAAAAGTTTATTTCTTACTTCTGTTTTTTCTGCCTCACTCATTGAACTATTTTGCATATATTGTGAGTAAGCACTACGAAGAGGAATATTCTCTCTTCTTGCACGATATCTAATGTCAGAAGCAGCTTGACTTATTCTTTGTTCTGGGGTTTTATCTGCACCACCACCCTTTTCTTTGTCATCACCTGCAGATGGTTTATTTCCTTGTGGTTTTGAAGGAGCAGACATTTGTGCCTGCGGATGTTTTCTTGCAGGAAGATCTTCAGCAATATGCTTTTTCATGAGGAGAATTTAACGTTTTACTTTTTCCTATTTTTATTTATCAATTTTAAACCATAAGGTTTTCCACCAACTTGAAGATTTTCTGCACCTGTTCCAACTGCTCCAGGAGTCATCATTGCAGCATATTTAAAAAATCCAGTAGTTCCAATCAAAGTATTTGGTTTTCCAGGCATTCTCATCATTCTTGACATTGTTTTTTCAGAATAAGATTCTTTAACATCTTTAATCCAAGACTTGAACATCATTCCATTTTCTGTCACACAAATCAAATAATTTGTTCCTCTACGAATTATACGTCCAACTAAACCTGTATTTAAATTTTCAACAAATTCATCAACTTTAAAAATACTCTCATCAATATAATTTTCTCTTAAAGTTTGTTGATCAAATTTTGGAGCAATCTCCCACGTATTGTATCCTTCTTGCTGAATCTCCTGAATACCCATTCCCTGACGAACAAGATCAAACAACTCAAGTGCTTGTTTAGTTCTAACTCCTTTAGGAAGACCTGAACGAAATGTAATAAAATCTCCTTCTGCAGCAGCAAGTCTTAGTCTCGAAGCAGAAACTCCTTCCACACCTTTATTGCTGTCAGGATCTCTGTCACCAGAAGAAAGGACCTCAATCATATCAAATTGATAAAGTTGTCCATTATAATTGTTAGAAAGTTTTTCAAATTCTTTAACTCTATCTGCTCCACCAATAATTCTCACATTAGCATATCCATCATTATGTGCCTTCTTTAGTACATCAAAAATAGTTCTAAAATTTGGATCATTGACAATTCTTTCACTATGATCAGGAAACATCCTTCTCATATAAGAAATTTTCGTATCAGGATCTAAAGGATTTTTCTTCTTATCTTGACTACGAGAAGGAACAATCAAATAATCTCCACCATCTTCCATTGCTGCCATTGCTGCAGTATCCATCAATTGTTGGTGCCCAATTGTTGGGGGATTAAATCGACCAAAAGCAACAGTGAGAGTGCCTCTGGTTTTTTCAACTGGCAGAAAACTTTGAGGAGGTAATTGTTGATCAACTTGCTGTTCTGGCGCTGGTTGTTGGTCAAGAGGAATCTCTTGTTGGGGCATCTGTTGGGGCATCTGTTGGGGAACTGATTCTGCAGAAGATCCAAGAGGAATGTCCTTTTCAAACTCAGACTGCTTTGGATCCTTACCACCAATAACCTGCCGTTTGTTGTAAAACTTCAGTTTAGCGCCCATGGACTTTGCTTCAAATTCACCTGTGGCCCTATTATACCACCCTCCATGCCCATCTCCAACCAATCCAAGGCGTTTTGCTTGAACAGATGCTGTGGTTGCTTCTGAAAGAAACTGAGGAAAATTTTTCATTCTATACTTTTTTATATTATTACAGATCAGTATCTAACCTATCTAATATATATTTATTCTTTATAAATGCCCGTGAGAAGATTCGAACTTCCACTGTAATGATCCTAAATCATTTGCCTCCTGCCGTTGGGCTACACGGGCATAATAATATTATATCACATTTTACCTTTTTGTTCATAGTGTTCTATGAAATGACAATTTGCACAAAGAACTTCACATTTATTAATTTCCCTCATAAGAGAGGAGAGTTTTCTTTGCCCAACTTTTGATGAAACATCAAACTCTTTATTTAAATCTTTATGATGAAATTGAAGAACTCTATGATCAGAAATACCACATCTATTGCAAGATAAAGTTTTTTTATAATTTAAAAATTCTTCTTTATATTCAGTTTTTCTGTTATCTAATACAACTCTTTCACAAGAAAAACACATCCACCGATAGTAATTTTGCTTTCCTCTATTTGCTATTCTAAAATCCGTTATTTCTTTATGTTGTTTGCAACATCTACATATCCTATGTGTTCCAAAATCAGACAATTCTTTTGGATTATTTTTAAAATGAACCTTAAGACCTTCACTAATTGTTCTTGATTGTATATCTCCTCGCTTTCTAGCTTTTGCTATTGCCCCAGCACTAATACCATATTTTTTATGCAAGTCCCTATATCCTAAACCAGCATTATAATCCGCAGATATTATAGACCAATCATAAACTTTTTTACCCATTTTGAAATAGCAACTCTACTACTCTCTATTTATAATGGAGTATAACGGTTCTGCCCCGTTTTCTTATCTGTGCAAGAGATAGATTTTACTAATTAAACTAATACCCCAATAAAACCACTATATCACCGAAGTGGCATAAGGTCAAATAGTTCTGGATGAAGTTGACCATATTTCCTTATCAATTCGCCTGCTTTTGCATTTGCTTGATTTTCAATTGGACTACCCGCATGAGAACTTCTACGATCTAAACCCTTCTCAACATTCTGCTTATAGTGGACATATTCATGAGCAAGTGTTCTTAAAATATCCATAGGATGACGATTAATTACAGTAAGGTAAATAACGTTATCTTTTGAAATTTGCCCAAATGCTGCACTTCTTTTTGCAAAGTCAGCATCATCCACCAAAATGACTGGAATATCATAAGTAAGACGCAATTCTCTTTTTAAAAAAATAGTAAATCTTTTGAGAAGTGCGTCAAACTGAATTTGAGTAGTTGGTCTTCCTTTTCTTTTACCAAGAATAGACATATTTTTTGAAATATTTATCAGACGCCAAGAACAGCGCCAATACCATCATCAATATCTCGAATAACTGTGCGAATATCAGCAATACGTGGAGGAATACTTACTTCATCATAAGTATATCCTTTTTGGGATTCAAACAGAACTTGACGAACTGCGGCAGCACAACGGGCATCCATTTTAATTGTCACTTTCTTATCTTTACTCATCGGTCGTCAGCAGCACGGTTTTCGGAGAAATAAACATCAAAAGCACCTTCAGGATAACGCTTCAGAAGTTTCTGAACATTACGAGCAACTACATCATCAAGAGTGACATCAAGTGCGATACACGCTTGGGCAACGTACCACATAATATCACCCAGTTCAATAATCAGATGCTCACGGTTATCATCATTATAAGGTTTGCCTTGAAAAATCATCTTCTTAACAATTTCCATAAACTCACCACCTTCTGCATTGATACCAACAGAAGCAGTCAGAAGACGTTCAATGTTAGCACCTTTCTCATCCAATTGAACCAGACGATCGGAGAGCGCAAGAAAGTCTTTCGATGCATCGGAAGTTACAGCATCGACAAACTCAGCATACTTATCAAAATCAACGTGTTTTGCAGTTTCCATTAAAATTTAAATCCTTCAAACGACTTTTTAGGTTTCTTGTCTTCGTAATCATTATACTCGTCTTCGTTTCCAGAGTCAAGTATATCTTTTTGTGCTGACTGTTCGCAATCATACAGTCTCATTTTAGCACGATCAATACCCACAATAAAACGTTTGTAGATAGTGGGGTCATTATAACGGTTCTTCAATTGCTTCACCATAATCTGTCCCAACCCTTCCAACTCTTCAGTACTAATAAGGGCAAACATAAGATCAGCAGTAGCAGGGAGACCAAAGGACTCACTAGTATCAGTAAGTTCAACATCAGAGTTCCCATAACCACTGCGAGTAGTCTGGGTAGCAGAGACAATGGGAACATTGAATTCCACCGCCAAACCGCGAAGTTCTTCAGCAATCGCTTTAATATATGAATATGAATTGACAGAAAGGTTTGATTTATACCTGCTGGAAGCACATATATTAAGGTAATCAATGAAAATAATATCAGGTCTAAATGACTTTTTAAGTGAAAGTTCATTGAGGAGTGCCTTGAAATGTCCTGAGTGCGCTGAAGCAGTAGGATATTCTTTGATTATCAAAGAACCTTGAGTCTTCTTTCCAATACTATTTACTTTATTCTCAAACGTTGAGCGCGGGAGATCAACCAGTTGCTGAATCGGGACATTGAGAAGGTTTGCATCAATTCTTTCTGCAATTCGCTCTTCCGCCATTTCAAGAGTGATATAGAGTACGTTCCTGCCTTGCAGTAAGACGGAAGAAGCAACGTGGCACATGAAGAGACTGTTTCCGACGCCCGTACCAGCGAGAGCGATATTGAGAGTCTTATTAGGTAAACCACCTTTTGTGATTTTGTTGAAATATTCCAGATCAAACTCGATCTTATCTTCTTTACGGTGGTAAAATTCATAACGATCCTCGTAGTTCTGAAGATAATCATGCCCAATATTGTTATCAAACGATACTGCTAGAGCATCAGAAAGAATGCTTGGAATCGCATCACGATTTTTCTTCTCATTATTTCCATCAGCAATATGGATTGATTCCATAAGTGCTAAGTAAATAGCACGATCACGACACCACTTTTCAGTAGTATCAAGCAACCACTGCTTTTCTACAAGAGCATCATTCAGAGAAGCATTGATTTCTCGAATCTCTTTGACTTCTGTTTCATTGAGATCCGTGCGATTTTCCACCTCAATGTTGAGTGCTTCAATGGTAATTGCTGAACCATACTTAACAATGAATTGAACAATCTCCTCAAAAATGATCTTTTCCGCCTTTTGCTCAAAATAATCTGGTTGTATGAAAGGAATAACTTTGCGCGAGTAGTCTTCATTAAATACAAGGTTCCTTAAAATAGTAGTTTCAATTCTTTCCATTATTTGTAATGCAAATAGGCACTCATAATATACTTTGGACCACTGATAGGAGGTTGCCCTTTATGAGGGAACATCCAAAGTGGAGGAAAAATAACTAATTTTCCTTTGGATGGTTTAATTTGAAGATCTTTAAAGATTGTTTCTCCACCCTCTTCAACATCATTCAAATACCAGAAAAAAGATAAAAATCTTCTTGACGATGCATAATCCATAACATCAACATGAGTATCAAAACGATCTTCTCCTCCAGAATTATACCGTTTTATCCTAAATTGTTCAAATGCATGTTCTTGAGGAAATACCCGATTATCTACAAACTCATAATACTTATCCCTATATTCAAAAACTTTTTTAATAATATGATTGTGAACAGCATTAACGTCTGGAGTTAATTCTCTGTTCTCAGTTAAGTTAAATTGAGTAAAATTGGGAGTGCCATTACTATCGAACCTTTCATGCTTATCGGAAACTTGCTCAAAAAGAGAAACTAAAAAATCACAAATATTTGATTCTAATGCATTCTCATAAACATGAATAAAATCATTTAATTCATCCATAAGAGAATTGTTGTTTCGCGGCAGCATCAAGTTGCTGCATTACTTCTTCGGTAAAATACTGGTCTGGGTTTTTCAAGATTTCCTTACCATAAATTTTCTTACCATTAATCTCATAACGTCCAGCGACATTCTTCCACATTCCTGCCTGCTCGCCAAGTTCAAGAAGACCGTAATAACGATCAAGACCACGTTCATCATAGTAAAGACGAACTTCAACGTCTTGATTTTCTTTACTCAAACGCGATTTAGCAGTCTTTGCCTTGATAATGTTTCCAATGACTTCTGTTCCATCCTTTTCCTTTTTCTTACTGAGATAAATGATAGTAGAAGCAGCATACTTAAGACCACTACCACCGCCCATCTCCTTAGTAGGAACGTAAGCACCAATAACGTCATAAGTGTGATTGGTTACAATCATTGGAATATTTGCCTGCCCCAACTTGAGAGTGAGCATTCGGAATGCACCTTTTACAAGTTGTGATTTGGTCATATCACGAACTTGTTTATCGTTCAGTGCATCAGTGATCTCTTTCTCAGTAGAAAGCATACCCAAAGAGTCTAGCACAAACATACAAGGCTTGCGTTCTTCTACAGGTTTTTTCATGTAAAGATCTACTGCTTTGAGTGCTTTTCCACGAAACTCTTCAATAGTAACAACGTTGACAACCACAAGACGAGAAGTATCAATTCCACGAGATTCTAATAGAGATTTAGTGATAGCAGCCTCAGTGTCAAAGTAGAGACAGTAACCATCGGAATGAGTATCAAGAAAGTTCTTAACCACAGCGAGAGAGAAAAAAGTCTTTCCAGTAGAAGACTCTCCAGCAATAGCAGTAATTTTATTCCCAGATACACCGCCAAATATGCTACCTGAAACCAGTGCATTAAAAATGTACGAACCTGTGTCAACATAAGTCTCAGTCTCATCAATATCAGAAGCG
>JACCEA010043011.1_pt1 | contig 29249 bp, 27 predicted proteins | sample 7449851 | NCBI WGS metagenome assembly JACCEA01 (sample SAMN15323453, study PRJNA562643) | freshwater metagenome | isolation source: river surface water | place: USA:Blue River Watershed | collected 2017-08-18
CCCAGGTTTTGAACTTGATCCCTTTGTTCTACTTCATAAACCATTGAAAACAAAGGTAAAGGCATAAAAAAAGCCCCACATTTCTGTGAGGCTTTTGGCTCCCTGAGCTGGACTCGAACCAGCGACCTATTGATTAACAGTCAATTGCTCTAACCAGCTGAGCTATCAAGGAGTTTATCATTGTAACAAGGTTGTCATTTTCATGCATCGCCCTGTCTCAATCGGAATGCAAAAATAGTATGAAACCACTTTCAATTCAATACCTTTGTGGAAATTTTTTAAAATATTTTTATGAGCCTCCTCGTTATCGGATCAGTTGCGTTTGACGCCATCGACACACCCTTTGGAAGTACCGGAAAAATTGTAGGGGGCGCTGCCTCTTATATCTCTTTGGCAACCACGTTGTTACATAAGCAAGTTGGACTCGTTGCAGTAGTTGGGGAAGACTTCGATTTTGACTTTGTGGATACCCTTAAACAGCGCGGGACCGATACCACAGGTCTGCAAGTAAAACAAGGTGAAAAATCGTTTTTCTGGCATGGGAAGTATCATATGGACATGAATTCGCGTGATACATTGGTGACAGAACTCAATGTTTTGGGTGATTTTGATCCCATTATTCCAGAAGCTTGGCAACAACCCGATTATGTTATGTTGGGGAACTTGAGTCCTCAAGTTCAACTTACCACCCTCAATCGCCTCACCCGCAAACCCAAATTGGTGGTGATGGATACCATGAACTTTTGGATGGATATCGCCCTAGACGATCTCAAAGCCGTTTTGAAACACGTAGATGTACTTACCATCAACGACGAAGAAGCTAGGCAGTTGAGCGGTGAATACAGTTTGGTGAAAGCCGCCCGTGTGATTCGCGCAATGGGTCCACATACACTCATTATCAAAAAAGGTGAACATGGTGCGTTGTTGTTTGGTTCGGAAGGACAAACATTCTTCTGTCCAGCATTGCCATTGGAGGATGTATTTGATCCAACCGGCGCTGGTGATACTTTCGCTGGTGGATTTATTGGATACCTCGCAAGCACAGGTAGAACCGATTTCGAGGCCATGAAAACAGGCATCGTCTACGGCAGTGCGCTGGCTAGTTATTGCGTTGAGCAATTCGGTACCACCAAATTGGCTTCGATCACCTCGGAAGATGTAGATGCACGATTGGCACAGTTCCGCCTGTTGATGACGGAAAAAGCCTAAAGAACGCTGGCGTTCCTCGTTTATTTGATCAATTCAAACACGTAGCTACCCTTGGCTGCGACTTTGAGCGATGTGCCAATGGGTGTGATTTCGCCCGTGTGGATGTTTCTCATTTTGCTGTAGCCTTGGGTCATTTCTGCGAACCTTGACAGAGCGATGTCTTGGGGTTGGTCGTTCTGACTCAATACCACCATCACTTTTTGGTTGTCTGTATACCTGAAGTATGCGTAAATGCCATTGATGCCGGTGTATTGTGTAGTTTTTCCTGTGCCCAACGCTGGCATGCTCGTGCGGGCTTTATTCAATGCTTGCATCCATTTCCAGGCTTCATTTTCTTTCGATGTACGTCCTTTTGGTGTGAATTTGTTCACAGGGTCTCCGCTCCATCCACCTGGGAAATCGAATCGAACATATGCGTCTGACTTGTCGGTTTTTCCGGTCATCAATATTTCCGTACCATAATAGATGCAAGGCAATCCGCGCGTTGTTAAAAGCAAGGTTACGCCACGCTTCCACGCATCGATGTCTTCGTTCGCCATCGAATAGAAGCGAGAAATGTCATGATTGTCCAGAAATGTGCAATTTTTCGAAGGGTCTTGATACAAAAAGTCTTCACTTTGGGTGATGTATACGCGATTGAGTCCTTCGGTCCATCCGAAAGGTTTTGAGCAGGCTTCTTGGAAGGCCCAGCACATCGAAAAGTCGGTTACGCCTGGCAAACGGTTGGCCTCAAATCCTTTGATGTTGTTCTTTACGAAAGTGGCTTGGGTGGTGGTGTGTTGTACCCATGCTTCGCCGTAAATGGTCAGCTGAGGGTATTCGCCAAGCAGCAATTCCATGAGGTGGTTCATGTAGGCCTGGTCGGGGTAAGGGTAGGTGTCGATGCGATATCCAGAGAGGTTGGCGTATTCGATCCACCACAAATACAATTGATCAAGGTACGAGGCGATGTGTGGGTTTTTCTGGTTGTAATCGGGCATGGTGGCCACAAACCAACCATCGGTGTTTAGGTTTTTTTCTGATGTTGCCGCATAGGGGTCGGCGGTGGTGGGTGCGCGGAAATTGGTTTGCACATAGGTGTCTTTGTAGTTGAACCAGCCGGTATCGTAGTATTGGTTCATCCAGTGCTTGTCGCCCACGTGATTTGGGATGATGTCCATGATCATTTTCATGTTGCGCTTGCGCATTTCTGTGACCAAGTCTACATATTCTTTGTTGCTGCCAAACCGCGGATCGATTTCGTAGTTATCGGTAATCGCATAGCCATGGAAACTTTCTTCGGGTTGATCGTTGGTTTGCACGGGGTTTAGCCACAATGCGCTGATTCCCAAGTCTTTTAAATAGTCGAGTTTGCTTTTGACGCCGGCCAAATCGCCGCCATGCCTGGATTTCAATCCGCCGCGATCCACTTTAACCCTGTATTGCATGTCTGCATTGTCGTTGTCTGACTCGCCATTGGAAAATCGATCAGGGAAAATGAGGTAGGTGACATCGTTGGGTGTGAGTCCGGGTGCTTGCAGGTCTTTGCTTCGCTTGTTTTTAAGTTCGTATTTGAGTGTGAAGGGCGATTGGGCCTTGCTGCGTTTTTCTTTTGGGGTGATGCTGAATTCCAATTGGCCGGGCAAGGTTTTGGGGCTGATGTTTAGCTTGAGGTAGCAAACATGTCGGTTCGCACTTTGCAAAATTGTATCGAGCGATACGCCATCGTAAGGGTTTAAAACGATGTTGTAGAGATTGATGTTTTCGGCGTGAAGGATGATCTCGAGTTGGGGGTTTTGGAAGCCAATGAACCACGATGGGGGTGCTACATGATATACATTTTTCTTTGGAGGTAGTATGCTGGCTGATAGAGAATTGGCGGTGATTGCCAATGGTAATAATGCGCTTAGAATGTATTTTTTCATGTTGGGATTATCCATCTACAAAGAAAGTGCAATTTTTTTGGAAAAAGGTTATTGTCAGTTTGACACTTTTTTAATTATCTTTACCGCAGAAATATTAAATTAATATAAACATGAAAAAAATTTACTCTCTCATTGCCTTGGCTGCGCTTTCTACCGCGGCTTTTGCGCAAACTGTAAAGGTTACCTTTCGGGTAAACATGCAGAATGTGGCTGTAGGTCCTAAGGGCATTCGCATTGCCGGTGATTTGCAGTCTGATGCTGGTATTGGTAACAATTGGACGCCTGGTGTTTCTGGTAACGAGCTTACCGCTACGGGTTCTGGTTACGTGTATTCAATTCAATTGACATTGAAGGCGAGCACCAATTACGAGTACAAGTACATCAATGGAAATGCTTGGGGAATGCCTGACGAGTCATTCAACCGCAAGTTAACCACCGGAACATCTGATCAAGTGTTGGATGTTTATTGCTTCAATGATGCCTCTGCTGATTGTTCAGCACCTCCAAGTGGTACGCAACGCGTTGTTTTTCAAGTTAACATGAAGAACGAAGATGTGAACACAGACGGTGTTCGCGTGGCTGGTAACTACCAAACCAAGGCGGGTATGACTTCAGATTGGACACCTAGCGATGATTTGGCGAAGTGTAAAGCTGTGGGTGATATGCACTATTTGGTGGCATTTTTGCCTGATGGTGATTACAAATTCAAGTTTGTAAACGGTAAGAGCGGTTGGGAATCTGTAAACGATCGTGATTTGAAAGTTTCTGGTGCAGGTGTGATCACAAAGCACGTTTGCTTCAACCAACAAGATACTTGCGCTTTGATTCCTAAATACAAGCGTGATGTAACTTTCCACGTTGTAGATGGTAACTACCAAAACAGCTTCAAATTAACCAACGTTAAATTCAAGGGTAACTTGTCTGGTTGGTCTGATTTCGTAGCGAATGACAGCGGATTGCGTGGAGACAAAACCGCCAACGACGGTATCTGGTCTGCTACTTACCCTCAGGTTTTGACAGGTTCTTACGAGTGGGGTGCAACTGCGGGTCCTGCTGGAACTTGGATCATCAAAGGCCCTAACCGTACTTTCAAGTTGAACTACACTGATGGTTCTATCACTGGTGATACAGTGTACACCATTCCTAAGTTGGGTTCATTGTTGAACGTAACTTTCTCTGTAGACATGTCTGACACCATCGTTTCAGCTGACGGCGTTTGGTTGGCTGGTAACTTCCAACCTTATATGGACACTGCTCAAATTGAATGGAAGTTTAACAAAATCAAATTGAAAGATATGGGCAACGGTATCTATTCTACCACAATCAAAATTTGGGCTCAAAAATATCAGTTCCGTTTCGCCAATGGTTTGTCTGAAAACGACGACTTCAGCGAAAAGAACTTGAACATTGCTTGTGGTTCTTTGAATGGTTACAACAAAGTGGATCGTGTATTTGATATCGCTACAGCTACTGCTGATGTTGTGTTGCCTACTTACAAGTGGAATTCTTGCACAACTGTATCAAACAAGAACATCATTGAGAACGCTGAAGTGAGCATCGCTCCAAACCCAGCTGAAGGTCAGTTTGTAGTAACATTGGCTGGATCAAACATCAAGAACATTGTAGTTCGTAGCATCGACGGTCGTGTAGTGCGCAACTTGAGCACCAACAGCAGCGTTGAAACTGTGAATGTAAATGGTTTGATGGGTGTGTTCTTTGTGAATATCACTGACAACACTGGACGTACAACCACACAAAAAGTTGTATTGAAGTAATTCATTCATTTGAATGATAAAAAAGGAGGGCGGCCCAATGGGTCGCCCTCCTTTTTTATGTGTGTTTTTTTAACTGCGGGATGTGAATGAGGCCTCGATGCTTGAGGTAGGTGTCGGTTTTCGCAGCCGTAGGTTTTATCGAACGTGAAAGCGGAACATTTCTTTGTTGGCGAGAATGCCACACAATTCATCGCCGGGCGCCACAGGGCCAACACCAGCTGGGGTACCGGTGAAGATGTAATCGCCAATGCGAAGGCTGAAGTATTGGGAAACATGGGCGATGATCTCATCCACATTGTGAATCATCATTTGGGTATTGCCTTGTTGCACTTCAACGCCGTTTTTCTGAAGGGAAAAGTTGCAGTTGTGGATGCCTTGGTTGTTTGAATTGTGTAATTCTTCCAAAGAGATAAACTGGCTAATCACTGCGGAATGGTCAAATCCCTTGGCTTTTTCCCAGGGCAGGCCTTTTGCCTTGAGTCTGTTTTGAACATCTCTTGCAGTAAAATCTATGCCCAATGCCACTTCGTCGTAATAATCCTTTGCAAAAGGCAAGGGGATATGTCGGCCCGGCTTTTTGATTTTCACCACCAATTCCACTTCGTGATGCACATCGGTAGAGAAATCCGGGATGAAGAACGGGTTATTATTTCGGAGCAGGGCTGTATCTGGTTTGATAAAGATGACCGGCTCTTCGGGGATTTCGTTGTTCAGCTCTTTGATGTGTTCGGTATAGTTTCTACCAATACAGATGATTTTCATAGGGTGATGGCAACGAGGTGAACGATTGTTTGTTAGTCTTTCACGAGGGTGCTTTCTCGCTCAGGGCCCAATGAAATCACACGGATTTTGGTGCCGAGGTAATTTTCTACGAAGTGCACATAGTTTCTGAATCTTTCATCCATCGCTTCGAAACCTTGCGTGTGTGAAAGGTCTTCGCCCCAACCAGGGAACCATTCTAGGATGGGCTCAATGCTGCTATTGCAAAGGTTGCTTGGCACTTGTTCGCTGCGTTCACCGTGAATGGAGTAGGCTGTACAAGCGGCAATCTGATCCATGCCGTTGAGGACGTCACTTTTCATCATGATGAGTTCGTCTACGCCATTGAGCATGCAGGTATATTTCAGGGCTACCAGATCGATCCAGCCTGTTCTGCGTTTACGTCCGGTAGTTGCACCAAATTCATGTCCTTTGATTCTGAGGTATTCGCCAGTTTCATCGTCCAGTTCAGTTGGGAATGGGCCAGATCCTACGCGGGTGCTATAGGCTTTGAAAATGCCATATACTTTCCCAACGTGTTTTGGGGCAACGCCCAAGCCTGTGCAAACGCCACCTGCCAATGTGTTGGAGCTGGTTACGAATGGATATGTACCAAATTCAACATCGAGCAAACTGCCTTGAGCCCCTTCGGCGAGGATTTTTTGTCCTTTGTTGATGCACTCATGGATAAAGTATTCACTGTTGATGAGTTGGTGTCCTTTGAGGAATTCAATGGCGCTAAAGAATTTGGTTTCTTCATCGGCGAGGTTGAAGTCTGTGAATCCCAGGAATTGAATGATGTTGAGGTGCTCTTGAACGGCAGCGCGATATTTTTCTTGGAAATCACTTTCTAGAATGTCGCCCACACGCAAGCCAGAGCGGCCAATTTTGTCTTTGTAGGTTGGTCCGATGCCACGCAGGGTGCTACCAATTTTGGCGTCTCCTTTTGATGCTTCTGAGGCGGCATCGAGGATTCTGTGGGTTGGTAAAATGAGGTGTGCTTTCTGCGAAATGAGCAATCGGTCTTTATAGTCTGGGCATTCGTTGACGATGCGTTCAATTTCTTCACGCAAGCGAACGGGGTCGATCACAACGCCATTGCCAATGAGGTTGATGGTTTCTTTGCGAAAAATGCCAGAAGGGATGGTGTTTAGTACGAATTTTTTTCCTTCGAAATCTAGGGAGTGACCGGCGTTTGGTCCTCCTTGAAATCGAGCCACCACATTGTATTTGGGTGTGAGATAATCCGCAATTTTACCTTTTCCTTCGTCGCCCCATTGGAGCCCTAATATTACATCAACCATTGAAATGAATTTGTATCGTTTTAGAAAGTTTATTTATTGGTGTCTTTGCCACATTGGATGCATTCTCCCAAGTCGTTGGTGGAAGGGTTGCCATACAAGTGGAGGGAGTGGCTACTGACTTCGAATTTCAGCAGTTGGCCCATGGTGCTAGTGATTTGTTGTACGCGCGGATCACAAAACTCAAATACTTTTTTACAATGATTGCAAATCAGGTGGTCGTGTTGTTTGTATCCAAAAGCTTGTTCGTAATGTGATGTATTTTGCCCGAATTGGTGGCGTTTTACCAGGCCAGATTCTACCAATAAATCGAGGGTATTGTATACCGTTGCCCTGCTCACGTGGTAGTTTCTCGTTTTCATTTTGAGAAACAGTTCGTCTACATCAAAATGGGCTTTGGAGGAATAGATTTCATCCAAAATGGCATATCTCTCGGGGGTTTTTCGCTGTTGATTCTGTTCCAAATAGGTTGTAAAAAGCTCCCTAACCTGTTGTTTGGTTTTTTCAACTTGGGGGTCTTTTTTGATGGAAGCAGGCATGGCGATGAATCAGTTAGACGGGCTGTCTTTGTAGGCAGGGTTTGGGATTTGCATGCGCAACTTGCGGGCGTTTGGGAATTCTTTTTTCACATCGGCCAGTGCGGCATCAGCTTCTGCGGCAGTGGCAAAAGTGCCTACGTATACTTTGAAATTGGGCTCGTCGTAAATGAGTATCGCCCCGTGTGTTTCAGAGAATTTCTCTTCAGCTTTGTTGAGGATTTCTGTGGCATCCGCTCGTTTGGCAGAAAAGCCCACGAAAATGCGATATCCCATGATTTTTTTATCGGCTGATTTGCTCTTTTCGATGCGATTCTTTTCGAGCGATTCAACCGGTGTTTCCACGTCGTACACCACTTGGGCCAAGGCTTGCGGAGCCAATCCTGCCAGGAGGAATAGGCATAGCCACAGCGATTTTGACCATAGGGATGCGAAAAAGTGGATTTTCATCCCACAAATATCGTGAATTTACTTCATACAATTATAGGGTGTTGTACCTTTGTGCTATGGTTAAAAAAGTGGCATTGGTGATTTTGGACGGTTGGGGATTGGGCAATGGATCTCACTCAGACGCGATCAATCAGGCGATTACGCCTTTTACGGATTCGTTGTTTGCGCGTTATCCTCATGCCACCCTTCGCACTGATGGGGAAAATGTGGGTTTGCCGGCAGGACAGATGGGCAATTCAGAGGTGGGTCACATGAACATTGGCGCGGGCAGAATCGTGTGGCAGATGTTGGCCAAAATTAACAAAGCTTTTGAGGATGGTGCGGTGGCTGAGAACGCTGTTTTGTTGTCGGCCATGGAACAGGCCAAGCAAAACGATAAACCTTTTCACATTATGGGTTTGCTGAGCGATGGCGGGGTTCATGCACACATCGAACACATCAAGAAGTTATGTAAAATCGCAACGGATTACGGATTGAAAAAAGTATATGTCCACGCATTTTTAGATGGCAGGGATACAGACCCGAAATCGGGCACAGGCTATCTGAAGGATTTGTTGTCGTCGATCAACGGTACCTCGGCCAAGTTGAGTACAGTTGTGGGTAGATATTTTGCCATGGATCGTGATGAACGCTGGGAACGGGTGAAGGTTTGCTACGATTTATTGGTTTCGGGCATCGGAAAAGAAACACTTGACCCCATCGCTGCGATTGAACAAGAATATCAAGCGGGCGTAACGGATGAGTTTATGGTGGCGCTTCGCTGCTTGCAAGGTGATGAGGGTTTGGTGGCCGAGGGCGATGTGGTTTTGAATGCCAATTTCAGAACGGATCGCGGCAGGCAGATTTCTCGTGCCTTAACTCAAGAGGATTTTGCATTGCACGGCATGAAAAAATTGAAGTTGGGTTATTATACACTCACTCAATACGATGCCAAATATAAGATTGCGGGTGTGTTGTTTGATAACGACAATTTGCAGCAGACTTTGGGCGAGGTGATTTCGATGGCGGGCAAAACGCAATTGAGGGCTGCGGAAACGGAAAAATATCCGCATGTTACCTTCTTCTTTTCGGGTGGCAGAGAGCAGGCCTTCGAGGGAGAGGATCGTTTGATGGCAAGTTCTCCGAAAGTGGCAACCTATGATTTACAGCCAGAGATGAGTGCCAATGAACTCACGGAGCGAGCCATCGCCAAGATGCAACAGGAGCAATACGATTTTGTGTGTTTGAACTATGCAAATGCAGACATGGTTGGACATACGGGTGTTTACGAATCAATTATTCAAGCGGTTCAAACGGTGGATACTTGTTTGCAGCGATTGGTAGAAGTTGGCGAGGAATTGGGGTATGAGTTTTTGGTGATTGCTGATCATGGAAATGCTGATTTTGCGGTAAATGAAGATGGGTCGCCCAATACAGCGCATACCACGAATCCGGTCCCTGTTTGGTGGGTAACGCAGGAGCGCGAGCAGGATTTGCGCAATGGTATTTTGGCCGATGTAGCGCCCACGATTTTGGAAATAATGGGGTTGGTTCAGCCTTTGGAAATGACGGGTAAATCTTTGATTTTATGATGATTGCGATGAAGCGATATGGGTTGAGTGGTGCAGTGTTGCTGCTTTGCTTGATGATGGCAGGTTGTGGCAAAGACCAGTGGGTAGATGCGGCAAAGGAATCTGATTCGTTTGTGCGATTTGCGCAAAATGAAATTTTGTGGTTGCAGAAAACCCAACCGGGCATGAGAAAAACGGTTACCTCGGGTGAGGATGTAAGCACTGAAACGCTTGACAGTATTGAATGGTCGAATGAGTTGGAGATGATTCGCAGCTGGTCTGTGAGTGAATATCGCAAAAAGCACACTTACGACGAAACGGTGGATTCGGCGGGCAGTTTGATGATTGTTCGTTACAATGCACAGGATACGTTGGCGGAGTTGCAGGAGTTGATGGTAACGTATCGCAAAGGAAAGATCGATTTGATGCAATGGGATATCAAACAGCGCAGTTGGTATATGGATCGTGATTTGCGGGTGTCGTTTCAGCCTCGCAAGGGATATGGTGTGAGGGTGAGTGAAAATGCCGTATGGGCATCGCCCCGAGCCTACGAGATTTTTGCAGAAATCAACAACAAAGAATTTTTAATCAACGGAGAATGAACGTGTTAAATTATATCGATGGAGAGATGCGTGCGGCGCAAGCGGGTGCGGTGCTTGACAATGTGAACCCAGCCACTGGTGCGGTATACGGACAGATTCCAGATTCGGATGCTGCGGACGTTGCGATGGCTTATGAGGCGGCTGCGGCGGCTTTTCCAAGTTGGAGTGTTACGCCGGCTGAAGAGCGTTTTAAGATATTGAATGCCATTGCTGAGGGGATTGATGGATTGCGGGATGCGTTGGCATTGGCGGAGAGCAACGACCAAGGGAAACCTTTGTGGTTGGCGAAGAATGAGATGATTCGGGCGGCACAGAATTTTAGATTTTTTGCTACCGCTGCGATGCAATTTTCGAGTGAGAGTCATGCCATGGAAGACAAGGCGATCAATTACACATTGCGCACGCCGTTGGGTGTGGTGGGTTGCATCAGTCCATGGAATTTGCCGTTGTATTTGTTCAGTTGGAAAATCGCTCCGGCGTTGGCGGCAGGGAATTGTGTTGTGGCCAAGCCCAGCGAGTTCACTCCGGTTACGGCTGCGATGTTGGGAGAAATTTGCAATGCTGCGGGTTTGCCAAAGGGGGTGTTGAACATTGTTCAGGGCTTGGGTGGCAAAGTGGGTCAGGCGATTGTGGAGCACCCGAACATCAAGGCGATATCGTTTACGGGTGGCACAGTGACTGGAAAACACATTGTGGGTGTGGCTGGTCCGATGTTTAAGAAGGTAAGTTTGGAATTGGGTGGTAAGAACCCCAACATCATTTTTGCGGATGCGGATTTGGACAAGGCGGTGAAAACCACGGTGAACAGTTCTTTCATGAATCAGGGGGAGATTTGTTTGTGTGGCAGTAGGGTATTTGTGCAAAGGGCGGTATATGATCAGGTGAAATCGGCTTTGGTGGAAGCGGTAAAGGCCATGAAGGTGGGGGATCCATTGCATGCGGAAACGCGTGTGGGAGCCATCGTATCGAAACCTCACTACGAAAAGGTTTTGGGATATATTGAGTTGGCGAAGGCCGAAGGGGCTGCAGTTTTATGTGGCGGTGGTGCTTTGCATCCGGAAGGTTTTGAGGGTGGTTATTTTATAGCGCCCACGATTTTGGAAGGATTGAATTGGGATGCGCGCTGCAACATGGAGGAGATTTTTGGTCCGGTGATTACCATCACCCCATTTGATACGGTGGAGGAGGTGTTGGCGATGGCGAATGCCACGGAATATGGTTTGGCGGCAACGGTTTGGACGCAAGATTTGACGCGTGCTCACAAGGTGGCGGCTCAATTGCAGATGGGGATTGTTTGGATCAACTGCTGGTTGTTGCGTGATTTGCGCACACCCTTTGGCGGTGTGAAAGGCAGCGGTGTGGGTAGAGAGGGAGGATGGGAAGCGATGAAGTTTTTCACTGAGGTGAAGAATGTGTGTATTGCTTTGTAGCATTTGAATGATTCGATGTTCTGTATCTTTGCAGAATGTTCGATAATTCCGACCGTACCGAAATCAGTGCAATGGGCGAATTTGGCCTCATTCAACATTTGGCTCAGCATTTTGAAATTCGCAATGGCAAAACAGTGAAGGGCATTGGCGACGATGCTGCCGTTGTTGATCATGGCGATCACTATGGCTTAATTACCACCGATTTGTTGATGGAGGGGGTTCATTTCGATTTGAGTTTTCACCCTCTGAAGCATTTGGGGTACAAGGCCATCACTGTGGCAGTGAGCGATATTTATGCCATGAACGGTATGGCGGAGCAGGTGTTGGTGGGTATTGGGTTGAGCAATCGTTTTTCGTTGGAGGCGGTGGAAGAGTTGTATGCTGGGATGCAAATCGCCTGTGAACAATTGGGTGTGGATTTGGTGGGTGGAGATACCACTACATCGAGAAATGGCTTGGTGATCTCTGTAACTGCATCGGGAAGGGTTGATAAAGACAAGATTGTATATAGAGGTGGGGCTCAAGCCGGAGATTTGTTGGTTGTGAGTGGAGATTTGGGTGGTGCGTATATGGGTCTGCAGATTTTGGAAAGAGAAAAGCGTGTGTTCATGGAGGTGCCCAATATGCAGCCTGATTTGGAACAGTACGATTATATCGTGGGTAGACAATTGAAGGCGGAGGCAAGAAAAGATGTGATTGAGTTATTGAAGATGTTGGATGTGAAGCCCAGCAGTTTGATGGATGTGAGCGATGGCGTTGCATCTGAGTTGTATCATATGGGTAAAGCGTCTGGTGTGGGTTTTCACGTGTACGAAGAGAAATTGCCTATCGATCCGCAAACCATTGACACGGCTTTGTCGTTTGATTTGAATCCGAGCATTGTGGCGTTGAACGGGGGTGAGGATTATGAATTGCTGTTCACCGTGGCTCAGAGCGATTATGAGAAAATCAAGACGATGCCCGATTTTACTGTGATTGGCTATGCCACAGATGTAACATCAAAGAACATGCTGCTCACCAAATCTGGCAATCAATTCGAAATCAAGGCGCAAGGTTGGCCAGAATCGCAAAAAGAATAAAGTGTTTGGCGTTTTTCGCCAAGGGATTTCGTGTTTGAGGTTGTATTTTTGCGGATATGTTTCGTTCGCACACTTGTGGAGAATTGCGCTTGTCGCATGTTGGCAGTACTGTTACTTTATCTGGCTGGGTGGCCAAAGTTCGTTTGATGGGTTCAATGGCGTTCGTGGATTTGCGCGATCGCTATGGAATGACTCAGCTATCGTTCAACGAAGCTTACAGTGCTGAGATGCTGGCAAAAGCCGGTGAGTTGGGAAGGGAGTATGTGATTCAAGTGACGGGTAGTGTGGCCGAGAGGGAGTCAAAGAACGCGGGATTAACAACCGGCGACATTGAGTTGGTTGTAGAATCTTTGGTTGTTTTGAATCAAGCGAAAACGCCGCCATTTACCATAGAGAACGATACAGACGGTGGAGATGATATTCGGATGCAGTATCGTTATTTGGATTTGCGCAGGGATCCTGTGAGGGCCAATTTGGAATTGAGGCATCATTTGGCTCAGAAAATAAGAAATTACTTGAGTGATCAGCAGTTTTTGGAGGTGGAAACGCCCGTGTTGATCAAAAGTACTCCTGAAGGTGCACGCGATTTTGTGGTGCCTTCGCGGATGAATCCCGGGCAGTGGTATGCTTTGCCACAGAGTCCTCAAACATTTAAGCAGTTGTTGATGGTGAGTGGGTTTGATCGATATTTTCAAATTGTGAAATGTTTCAGGGATGAAGATTTGCGTGCCGATCGCCAGCCTGAATTTACCCAAATCGATTGTGAAATGAGTTTTGTGGAGCGTGAAGACATTCTACAGATGTTTGAAGGTTTGGCGAAGCATTTGTTTTCTGCGGTGAAAGGCGTGGAGTTTGATGCATTTCCGAGGATGACGTATGCAGATGCCATGCGTTTGTATGGGTGTGATAAGCCTGACATTCGTTTCGATATGCAATTTGTGGAATTGAAATCGCCGGAAGCGGAACGTGATTTGGTTAGTGGTAAAGATTTTGTGGTTTTTGATTCGGTGGATTCTGTGATTGGTATTTGTGCCAAAGGCGCTGGGAACTATACCCGCAAGCAATTGGATGGGTTAACGGATTTTGTGAAGCGACCACAGATAGGTGCAAAGGGTTTGGTTTGGTGTAGGATTGAGGCGGATGGTAGTGCGAAGAGTTCGGTAGACAAGTTCTACGATGCAGAAGCCTTGAAGTCATGGAAAGAAGCTTTTGGCGCTGAGGCGGGTGATTTGATTTTGTTGTTGGCGGGTGATTTGCATAAAACCCGAAAGCAATTGAACGAGTTGCGTTTGTTGATGGGTTCGGAATTGGGATTGAGAGATCCCTTCAATTATAAACCCTTGTGGGTATTGGATTTTCCTTTGTTGGAGCACGATGAAGAAAGTGGTAGATGGCATGCCATGCACCACCCATTCACAAGTCCATTGCCACAAGACATTGAATTGATGCATTCAGATCCAGGCGCGGTGCGTGCGGATGCTTATGATTTGGTAATCAATGGTGTTGAAATTGGCGGTGGATCAATACGGATATTTGACCGTGCATTGCAGTCGAGGATGTTTGATTTGCTTGGTTTCAGCAAAGAGGAGGCCCAAGCGCAATTTGGATTTTTGATGAATGCATTTGAATATGGCGCGCCACCGCATGGTGGGTTGGCTTTTGGATTTGATCGCTTGTGCAGTTTGTTTGGAGGCTCTGAGAGTATCCGTGACTACATCGCATTCCCCAAAAACAACAGTGGTAGGGATGTGATGATCGATGCACCGAGTGCCATCGATGCCAAGCAGTTGAAAGAATTGGGTTTCTAAAGTCCCGAAGGGAAATTCGCCGCTGGGATTTCGTGCTGTTGGGCGCTTCCCCGGCGCGGCGTTATTGTCCTTGTAACAACGACATGATGTGAGGGCTGAAGATATATAGCCCTACGATGATTGCTACAATACTTGCAGAGAGTGTTGCGCCGGCAGCCATGTCTTTTGCCCGTCCAATCATTGGGTGAATGCCGGGGTGAAGCACATCGATGGTGGTTTCTAAAGCCGTGTTAAGTCCTTCAGAAACAAATACCAATCCCATGGCTACCCACAAAATGGCCCACTCGTAACGATTCAGGTGTTCTCCGAGCGCGTCTAAGCTGAATCCAAGGAGGTTTACTATGATGCAAACCACAAACATGATTCTAAAATTTCTTTCGGTTTTGATCAACGTGATGAGTCCGTTGAGCGCATAGCGAAAGGATTTGTAAAATTTGAGCATAATTCTTCAGCGAAGGAAGAGGGTGGGTGTGCTGTTGTTGTTAAAAAGTGTTGATTTTGATGCGTTTTTCGATTTCTTCCACGTCATGGCGGAATTTTTTATCGGTTTCGATCAAGTCATTCACTGTTTGACAAGCATGAATCACGGTTGAGTGGTCACGACCACCGAAGAAGATACCGATGTTTTTTAAAGAGGCTTTGGTAAGGTCTTTGGTGAAATACATGGCAATCTGGCGGGCTTGTACAATTTCGCGTTTCCGAGTTTTGGATTTTACCGCTTCCACTGGGATGTTGTAGAAGTCGCACACCAATTTTTGGATATAATCGATAGAGATTTCGCGGGTAGAGTTCTTTACGAAATTCTTTACGATTTGCTTGGCAAGGTTGAGGTCGAGTTGTTTGCGCGTGAGGCTGGCTTGGGCCAACAAAGAGATGAGGGCGCCTTCCAATTCACGTACATTGGTATCGATGTTATGGGCAAGGTATTCAACTACATCGCGGTTTAGGGTGATACCATCTTGATACATTTTGTTTTCAAGGATAGAGACACGCGTATCGAAATCTGGTGTGTTTAGATCGGCACTCAAGCCCCATTTGAAGCGCGACAAAAGGCGCTCGTCCATGTTCTTCAAATCTTTTGGTGCACGGTCACAGGTAAGGATGATTTGTTTTCCGTTTTGGTGAAGGTGGTTGAAGATTTGGAAGAAGATTTCTTGGGTACGTTCTTTTTTCGCAAAAAACTGCACATCGTCTACGATCAACACATCGAGGTATTGATAGAAGTTGATGAATTGGTTGTTATTGCCTTGTTTGGCAGAATCGATGAATTGATTGATGAATTTTTCTGCACTCACAAAAACCACCACTTTCTGTTTGTGGGATTGTTTGATGAGGTTGCCAATGGCATGGGCCAAGTGGGTTTTGCCCAATCCGCATCCGCCGAATACCATGAGGGGGTTGAAAGCGGTTCCACCGGGCTTTTGAGCGATGGCCAAACCTGCATTTCTTGCCAATTTGTTGCAATCGCCCTCTACAAAATTATCGAACGTGTAGCGGGGATTCAATTGGCTATCGATGTTCATTCTTTTCAGGCCGGGGATGATGAACGGGTTTTTGATGGGCGTATCCATATTGATGGGCATGCCGAGTTCATTTTGTACCGACTTGGTAGAATTGCTGCCTGTGGGCAGGTTGATTGTATAAGGCGTGGTGTCGTGGCCTGGAGCAGAGGTTTCCACGATGATGTTGTATTCCAACTTGGCGGTTGGACCGATGACTTTCTTTAAGGTTTTGTGCAGCAATTGTACATAATGTTCCTCTAACCATTCATAAAAGAATTGGCTCGGTACTTGGATGGTAAGCACTTTGTTGGCCAAACGGATGGCTTTGATGGGCTCGAACCATGTTTTGAAACTCTGTGGAGTTACATTGTCCTTAATAATTGTAAGGCATTCTTGCCAAGAAATTTCGTGTGCCTTTTTGTCTGTCATCTGTGTTTCTGCTCTAAATTGTTAATCCTTTGTTGGTATGTACTTCTAAGTGGTTGATTATGAAGAGCTGCAATTCTTCAGAACCGAAGTGCTAAGAAAAAGACAAATTTCACAAACTGCTAATTTTTTTTGCTTGTTTTTTCATTTTTTTTCATAAGGGACAAGTTGGTATGGGAATTGTCCATTTGTTGAATGAAAAAACTGGGCGATTTTTTCGGTTATCCCTGATATTCTCCGAACTTATTTCTCAGTATATCAGCAATTTCACCCAATGTGGCATAGGCTTCCACGCAATCCAAAATGTATGGCATTAAGTTCGCGTCGGTATTGGCTGCTTCTGATAGTTTTTTTATGCATTGCTCAAGTTTTTTTGAGTCTCTGCTGGCTTTGAGTTGGGCGATTTTTTCGCTCTGTTGAACACGGATGCTATCATTGATTTTGAAAGATGGCATGGTTTCCGTTTCATTGGTTGTAAAGGCGTTTACACCAACAACAATTTGCTCACCGCTTTCTATCGATTTTTGGGCTTCGTAGCTGCTTCGGGCGATTTGCTCTTGCATCCAGCCGGCTTCAACCGCTGCCACTGATCCACCCATTTCTTGAATGTGTTGGATGAGTTTCATGGCTTCAGATTCCAGCGTATCGGTTAGATGTTCTACATAATAGGATCCGGCCAACGGGTCTACGGTACTGGTGGCGCCACTTTCATGGGCGATGATTTGTTGGGTTCTGAGAGCGATTCTGGCTGCTTTTTCTGTAGGCAGGTTCAGGGCTTCGTCGTATCCGTTGGTGTGTAAGCTCTGTGTTCCGCCGAGTACCGCGCTGAGCGCTTGTATGGTAACGCGTGCGATGTTGTTCTCGGGTTGCTGTGCTGTGAGTGTTGATCCCCCGGTTTGGGTGTGAAAGCGCAGCATCATCGCATCGGGGTTTGTGGCCCCCATGTCTTTCATGATTTTGGCCCATATTCTTCGGGCGGCTCTAAATTTTGCGGCTTCCTCAAAGAAATCGTTGTGTGCATTGAAGAAGAAGCTTAAGCGTTTGCCAAAGACATTCACGTCTAGGCCTTTCTTTTTTGCGGCTTCCACATAGGCCTTTCCATTGGCTAAGGTGAATGCAAGTTCTTGGACTGCGGTGGATCCGGCTTCACGGATGTGGTATCCGCTGATAGAAATGGTATTCCAACGGGGCAATTCATTGGAGCACCATTCAAAAATATCGGTGATCAAACGCATGCTCGGCCTAACTGGATAGATATAGGTTCCGCGGGCTGCGTATTCTTTGAGTATGTCGTTTTGAATGGTTCCGCCAATCCGGCTCAAATCGGCGCCTTGTTTTTTCGCCAGTGCCACGTACATCGCCAAGAGGGTTGATGCGGTGGCGTTGATGGTCATGCTGGTGGTAACATCTTGCAATTGGATTCCTTTGAAAAGGATTTCCATATCGGCGAGGGAGTCTATGGCTACACCCACTTTACCCACTTCACCTTCACTCATGGGGTGATCGGAATCGTACCCAATTTGTGTGGGTAAGTCGAAAGCCACTGAAAGTCCGGTAGTACCTTGATTGAGCAGGTAGTGGTATCTTTCGTTGGAGGCTTCGGCGGTTGAGAATCCGGCGTATTGGCGCATGGTCCAGAGCCTACCGCGGTACATGTCTTTTTTTACACCACGGGTATATGGGAATTCCCCGGGCATTTCTGTCGGGTTATTGCTGTTATTTTGGGGTCCATAGACCAAATCAATGGGCAATCCGCTGTTGTTTTTCTTATCGATCGACATTTGAGGGGGTTGGTAAGGGTTTGGTGGTTTTGGGTTATTGGCCGAGGGTAAGAGCGATTTCGTTCTTCATGAATTCAAGTCCACGATCTTGTGGCTGAATGTCCATGGATTGAAGGTATTCGATGAGTTTTTGGCTCAGGTCTGCGGCGGTGGCATCGGCGGGCAAGGAGGCTGTGATGTTTTGCAACAATTGCAGGTGTTGTTCTTTGATGGCTTTTACGAGAGTCCACATCTGGGTGCTCACATATATCTGTTGGGATACATTGTAGCTGTATTCTTCTGTGATGGCGTGCGAGGCGGCCGCGGCGAAGCCGCGGGCCGTTTGGCCTGCGTGGGCATAATTCTGAATCAAAGCTGGGATGCTGGTGCGCTCCAAAAACAAAGCAATTCTCTCATAAGCTTGCAGTTTCAGGGGAGTGAAAGTATTGTGATTGGTCTTTAATATTTCTGATTTAATAAATTGTACCCCGTTGGCTACATGCTGTTTCATCATGTACTGTGCGGTGAAGAATACGAGCAAAGCGGGTAAAACTATCAAACAGAGAATGAAAATCACATCTGTGCCCGCCGGGAAAATGGCCATCGGCGTAATGAAATTGAATGAATTCATTCAACAAAGATACAAAGCGTTTGTCGAGAAGTATACCCAGAATCATCGCCGTTGTTGTATTTTTGTGATTATGGAAAATGTAACCTCACCCGCAGCCACAGCACCCGTTGCCTTTACAGAATCAGCCATGGCAGAATTGCATCGTTTGCAATCGAGTTTGGCCCTTTCGGAAGAGTCGTACTTGCGCATTGGCGTAAAGGGCGGTGGTTGTTCGGGCATGAGTTATTTGTTGGCATTCGACAAAAAAGAAGAGGGCGACAATGAATATGAAGTGGAAGGCATTCGTATGGTAATGAACAAAGCGCACGTGATGTATGTGTTGGGAATGCAGGTGGATTGGGAAAACGGGTTAGACAACCGTGGATTTTCCTTCAACAACCCCAATGCCACATCAACTTGTGGTTGCGGTCAATCGTTTTCGGCATAAATTGTCGTTGTTCGCTGAAAATATCAAACAAGGATTGGGTTCTGTGAAGGCCCATGCCACGCGTGCGGTGATTACATCGAGCATCATCGCCATTGGTATTGCTGCGCTGGTGGGTATTTTGACCAGTATCAGTGCGATGCAGATTGCCGTTACCAAGACATTCAGCAAAATGGGCTCTCAGAGTTTTACGATTCGAAATGCAACGGGCGTGAAACGATTTGGGCAAACGGATTATAGCGAACCCATCAAATTTGAAGAAGCTTGGGAGTTTCAAAAGCGCATGGAAGGTGGATTGTCAACGGTTGCCTTGCAAGTGAATGCGGATTTTACCGCGAAGGCCTCTTTTCAATCGGAAGAAACCAATCCCAATGTTCGGGTTTTAGGGGTGGATGCCGATTATCTAAAAACAGCCAATTACGAACTGGAATCGGGCAGAACCTTTACAGATAACGAAGTAAATCATGCCGTTCCGGTGGTGGTGGTTGGACAGGAGATTGTAGATAAACTGTTTCCTGGTTCGGAGAAGAAAGATCGGGCCATGAATCAAGTGATTGCGGTGAATGGGAAGCCTTATCGGGTGGTTGGGCAGTTGGCATCGAAAGGTTCAAGTATGGGGATGAGCGGGGGAGACCGTGTGATTTTTTTGCCCATTACGCGGGCGCGGAGAGACATGAAATTGGCCAATGACAATTGTGTAATCAATGTGGCGGTTGACGAGGTAGTGGATTTGGAGGCAAGCATGAGTGAAGCGTACAGTACCATTCGAAGGATTAAGCGTTTGAAGCCCGAGGAAGAGGACAATTTTGTGGTTCAGCAAAGTTCGGCCTTGGCAAAAGAGGCGTTGGAAAATATTAAAATGGTATCGGGTGTAGGTACGGTGATTGCGATTATTACGTTGTTGGGAGCGGCTGTGAGTTTGATGAATATCATGCTGGTGTCGGTGACAGAACGAACCAGAGAAATTGGATTGAGAAAGGCATTGGGTGCAACGGCCAAACAGATCAAGAATCAGTTTTTGATTGAAGCGGTTGTGATTTGTCAGATCGGCGGATTGGGCGGAATAGTATTGGGGTTGGTGATTGGCAACTTGGTGGGAGTGGCTTTGGGTGCAGGATTTGTGGCACCTTGGGAGTGGATGTTGCTGGCGCTGGTGGTTTGTGTTGTGGTGGGTTTGGTTGCTGGATTGTATCCGGCCCAGCGAGCATCGAAATTGGATCCGATTGAGGCGCTGCGGTTTGATTGATTATTCGCGACGATAAAAACGAATGCCACAAATGCTTTTCGGCCACTTGCGACTAAAAATTCATGCCTAAAGACAAAGTGTTTTGCATGTATAGATCTTTTCTTTTTTCTATGTTTGTGTGGTCTGAATCAATTACTATCATTGCGTTTTCCAACGTGTTGGTGTTGTAGACCTTTTTTGTAACAAAACACCCAATTCCAAGATTATAACCAATACTGAACTTCTCGTTTATATTGTATCGAATACCAGCGCCGCTAACCAACGTGTAGTGATAACCAACATTGACGCAATTCCTTTTCATGTTGTCGGACAGGTGATTTAAACCTAGGCCAGCATAAACATATGGGGCAAATTTTGAGTTTTCTTTGAGCAAAATATCATTTGCAAACTTGTATTTTATCGCAATATTCCCTGAAACCATTAGAGATCGTAGTTCTCCCATTCCCAATCCTTCACAACCAGGGCATCTGAGTTCTAGAGGGACTACCACGCCATTCTCATGTTCTGGATGATATCCGAAATGACCAATAGAACCAGTGATGTTTACATCAAACGATTTGTTGAGGTAAGCACCGAAAGACGTATTTACCGCCCCAAAGCAAACAGTATTGAATTTGAAAAAGCTACTCCCCAGATTCCCATTGTAATGTTGAATTGATGCGCCAAGGGTGAGGTCATATTTATTGGTTGTGCTTTGACCCTTAGCGCTCAGGGTACTCAAGAGTAATAAGGTGACAATTAGATTTTTTTTCATCCACGCTAATAAAGGTGAAAATTGTATTATTTGAGTCTCTTTGATGTCATATTTTTGTCAATTACAGAGGTTTAGTGTTGATTAGCTGATTGTTAATCAATCTATTAAACAACAAGAGGGAGGCATGGCCTCCCTCTTGTTTACTGGGTATTTGAAAAATTCTCTATCGGACAGAACCGAAGAGGATTACATAAAAGGAATCTTGCAAACCGTGGCTTTCAGCAATTTGCCGCGAACTTCGACGTAAATTTCAGAGCCCGCTGCTGCGAATTCGCTCTTTACGTAACCCAAGCCAATCGCTTTGTTCAAGCTAGGGCTCATGGTACCGCTGGTTACTTCGCCAATGACCGCGCCGCTCGCATCGCACAAGGGATAGTGCTGACGGGGAATGCCTTTGTCTACCAATTCAAAACCTACCAATTTCTTGGTGGGCTTGTTGTCTTTGATTGCCTTGTGGTGGTCGCTCATCATGAAAGGATGATTGAACTTGGTGATCCATCCCAAACCGGCTTCAATTGGAGAAGTTTCGTCATTGATGTCGTTTCCGTACAAGCAAAAACCTTTTTCCAATCGCAAAGTGTCACGCGCACCCAAGCCAATGGGTTGAATGCCAAATTCTGCTCCGGCTTCGAATACTTTGTCCCACAACGCGCGGGCATCGTCATTCTTCACGTACAATTCAAAACCACCTGCGCCAGTGTATCCTGTGCAAGAGATGATCAATTGCAAACCTGCCAATTCGCCTTCTACGAAGTGGTAGTAGGGGATTTCAGAAAGGTTCACGGTTGTTAATTTTTGTAAAGCTTCGGTTGCTTTTGGACCTTGTATCGCCAATAAGCTGTATTCTGGGCTCACATCGGTGATGGTAGCGCCATAGTTTTTGTTCTGTTCATGAATCCAAGCCAAATCTTTGTCGATGTTACCGGCATTGATCACCAACAAATATTTTTCTGCGTTGAAACGGTATACCAAAAGGTCATCCACGATACCGCCAGTGGCGTTGGGCATACAAGAATATTGTACACGACCATCGTACAGTGTACTTACATCATTGGTGGTAATAAACTCAATGAGGTCATAAGCTTTTGGGCCTTCAACCCAAACTTCGCCCATGTGGCTCACGTCGAACACGCCCATTGCATTGCGAACGCAGTTGTGTTCTTGGATGAGGTTGTGATAAAGCACGGGCATATTAAACCCTGCAAAAGGGACCATCTTTGCGCCCAAAGAAGTGTGTAGGTCTGTGAGGGCGGTTGATTTTAGAGCTTGGTTGTCTGACATGGGATTGTAGTTTTACAAATATACTAAAAAAGCCCCGAATCGGGGCTTTTTTAGGGGGTGAAATGGAATTGGAATGATCTATAACTGGCGCATTTGCCCCAGTCAAAAGCCCATCGAACGGCCGTGAAATTTGAATTATTTATTTAATGAAGTAAGGAAATGAAACTTCTACGTCGGTATCGCCGGGTTCGCAACTGCCTGTTTTGATGCCTGGTTGGTGTTTCAATCGAACAATGATTCTGCCGAAATCTGCGCCGTTGCAAGCCCACTCCGTGCTTAGGCCAATGGGAAGGTTGTTTTTGTCTTTGTCGGTTGGAGTGATGTTGAGCCCTGTGGGAGGCATGCTCAAAGAGGCAATTTCGTAACACACAAAATGGTCGTGGCCTTCATTTTTGACTTCAAGGGTGATGTCTTCTTTTGAGCCGTTTTGTTCGTTGAAGAATTCCAAAGTGGCGGTATACGGGTTGCCACCTGGGGTGATAACGCCCAATTTGATGGTGTCTGGTAAGGTGGGGGCATTTCCTCCTGGTCCGTCGAGGTCTTTCCAAGTGTATGTTGTGGGAGTGCCTCCGGAGTTGTTGATACTGAGCGATACCGTTGTGATGAGTTCGCCTTCTTCTTCCTCTCTGCCGCAGGATTGTAGCAGTGTGCTAGAAGTGAGTGCCATGGCTATAATTGCCTTGAAAAAATGATTTAATTTGATGTTTTTCATGATGTTTTAAGTTTTTTTATTCGATGTGATTTTTTGTTCGATGTGATCAATGGTGTTTGTGTTCATCGTGGTGATGGACATCGTAAATCCACTTTACCCCGAAGTTTTGGCCGGCTTGGTTTGTGAAATAACGGAATCGATCCATGTAGTCGCGGTATTTTTTGTTGCCGATGTTCTCCGCATAAATGACCCATTTGGCGTGTTGCGTTCTGCCCAAATTGAACAATTGGAGTTGCGCGTTCACTACAACATATCCATCGGGCGGAGGCAGGAAATCTGTGCCGGGAGAATAAAAAGGCTGTTTCCCAACGCCCTGAACGTCTATGTTGAAAGAGGCTTTTTTCCACTGTTTTTGTAGTTGGATGCTGCCTTTCGGACAGGGCAAGAAATTGGGGAATAACGCGGTTTGCGATGGGGATGGAAAGACCTTGCCGTACATCGCCCCGAACCGAGCCGATAATTGTAATTCCAAGGGTTTGAATCGCTTCATCCATTGTCCTTCTGCGCCCGCATAAAAGGTTGGCATCTGTTTGTATTCATAGCCTGGAAATGCGCCCCGCACCGTAAGCACTGGGGTTTGCATTGGAAAGAGCGAAATGAAGTTTGCAGAATATTGGGCAAATGTGGTGAATCGGAATTCTGCGTTTGCCAACAACCTCGCATACAAGATTTCCAGTTTTTGACCGCTTTCGGGTTTGAGCGTTGCGTTTCCCTGTTCATAAGCTGCCGCCCCGTGATGCACGCCTTGGGTGTACAGTTCGTTTACGCTGGGTGCTCGCCAAAGTTGACTGACATTGATGTTCCAATGATTTTGGTTGTGCTTGGCATGGAAAGAATATGCTGCGGATGGGCCCATGTGACGTTTCCAAACTTCGGTTGTAAGTCCATTGCTTTTTGGGAAGGCATTGCGGATCAGAAGGTCGGTTCTAACAACAAATTCGTGTTCCGCTTTTGGATTGGATTTGTTGCCCAAATAGAAGTGCAGGTTGGGTTGCCATTGCTGGTAGTTGGGTAAGAAATAATACCCACCATATCGCTGCCATTGACTGGTGTTTTGAAATACCCATCGTGCTTTCCAAGATTTGGCATTGATTTTTTCAAATCCTGTATATTGGATAATCGAGCCTTGCCAAAGATTGAGTTGTGCAAACGTTTTTGTGCTGCTTCTGTGGGGGTCGAACTCCAATCGTTGGTTGGATTGCAGTGAGAATTTGTGATGAACCTGATATTTCCCTAATACGCGATTGAGGTTGTTGTAACTGACCTGAACTTGAAAGGCTTGCTGTTGCGGCTTGCCAATTTTGTACGAAAAAGGGGCGTTGTATAGCGGCGTTTCTCGCTGCATCGCAGCCAGAAGGTCGTTGATGTTGCCGATGTGGCTTTCCGCGAAAATACCCCCTTGAAAGGCGTATGCTTTTGCGTGAAATTCTCTGTGCGAAACTGCGGGTATCCCCCAATAGCCTTTTTTACTACTCCAAAGGTTTCCAAGGGATAGACTGCCCTCTTTGGTGGCGGTGTTTTTCAAGGTATGGGTGGGCGTGGAGTAGTTTCCGGTGATTCTTCCTGAATACAATAAATAAAAGCCTTTGCCAAAAGCGTGTTTGTTGTGTGCTGGAATATTGGGCCGGCCTTTGAGGTATTTACCTGCCACATGAATGCCTCCGCCGTTGGTTTGCATCGAAATCAATTGAGTGAAATCCCGGTTGTATTCGTGGAAATCGTATTGATTTACTAGGTTGATCGCGTTACCCCATGCGTCTGCGGCAACGGCCAATGCGTCGGTGCCTCTCAGCAATATCACAGATTGAACCCCCCAAATGTCGGTTTCAGGTGCGTGATCTAGTCCCCAAGTTTGTCCTTCCATCCTAAAGCCATTGTTGAGAATGGGCAGTCGTTGTCCAAACATGCCTTGCACCACGGGTTTTCCAATGCCCATGCCAGACGAAAGTGTTTGGGTTAGGGGCAGTGGTTCCAATGATTTTGCCATGTTTTGTTGCGGGGCAATTTGGATTTGGTTGGCTCGAAGCACATCGCCTTGAGTTCTTTGACTGTGCGCGGTGATGAATGCCGTAGATAATGATTCTGGGTGCTTTGGGGATTGGAAAGTAGCTGCGAGGCTGTCTTTTTGTACGATTTTGACGGGCGCTAGAGAATCATCGAGCTGTATCAAATGACATTTCGATGGGTCTATTGAGGCTTTTAACGACATGTGGCGATGAACACCATTGTAATGAATCTCAATGTCTACTTGTTCACTGCAAAGCTTCTCAAAACTGGCCATGCCATTGTCATCGGTAAAGGTTTTACGATGGTCTTTTTCGATGAAAATTTCTGCATGTGCAAGGGGTTTTATTATTTCTGAAAAGGGTTGTGCTCCAATTACACAAACTTGGATTTGGTAGGGGCAGTCCAATTTCTGGGCGATTGCCTTGTTGGAGTTTGAAAAAAAAGGAATAAGGGCTAAAAGAACGCGAGCGATATGGGATCGAATCCCCTGCATCGGGTTAGGCTACTTGCTGTAACTGATTGGTCATCACGCGAAGTTCATCGCGGTTGAGGGTGTTTTCGCATCGAACGATCAAAGACAAAAAGTATACAAAATTGTCTTCTGGGGTTTCGATTTCCTCTGCAAGTTCAATGTCAAAAGCCTCATTGGATTCTACGTGCTGCCAAGCCAAGCGCAATGCGCGGGTTACCAATGGGTCGTTTTCTTTCAGTGCATGTTCGCGGGCAGCTTGTAGCTGAGGAATGATGCTATCGGCGTTGATACCGCTTTTTTCTACACTGTCGATGACGCTGTTGATGATGTCGTTGGCTTCTTTGGTACGCATAACTGTTTAAAATGCAAAGATAACGATTTTTTTAGATTATTTGGGAGAGAAACGGGTGGCCAAAAATACGCCTGCCATGATGATGAGCATGAGGGTGGCTTTGGTCATGCTGAGCTGGTCTGTGCCGAGAAGTATGGCTATGGCTGTGGCCAATACGGGTTGAAGATAAATATACAATCCGGCGAGGGTGGGACCGGCCTTTTTTACAGCGTATGAATTGAGTAAATAAACGAGGAAGGAGGTAAAAAATAAGATGTAAATCACTTTGGCTGTGATTTGGGGTGTGAATGTGTGGAAAGGGGTTTGCGTGAGGGCTATCAAACCAATGGGAAGCATGTAAATGGTGCCAAAGGTGAAAGTGATTTTATTGATGGTGATGGGTTTGTATATGTGGGCGATTTTTTTGACACGCACCAAATAAACCGCATAGAACAAAGCGTTGATCGCCACGAGTAGATCACCTTTTAACGTTTGCGCGGTGAAGGTTGCGCCTTTGCCTACCATGAGCCAAATGCTGGCTGCTGCGGCGATGAGTGTGCCCAAAACGAACCATGTTTTTGGCAGGGCCTTTAATCGAATGTGGTCGAAAATTCCAACAAAAAGCGGTGTAACCAACATGAGTATGGCGCCATTGATGGGATAGGTGAGTGCAAGGCCATGAAAAAAGAGGTACATGTTTGCGGATGTGCCGAAGAAACCACAAATGGCGAACTCCCAGCCATGGGCTTTCCATTGGATGGGGTCTTTGGGTTGTGTGAGCGAGAACAAATAAAACAGGGCTGTGGCTGTGATCACGCGAAGCATCACAAACGCTTCTGGACGCAGATAATTGGGCATGATTTGACCGGCCCAAGAAAACAATATCGCATAAAGCAGGGAAACGAAAAAGAGAGCAATGTGTACGCGCATCAGCTCCAGCCTTTGGATTTTTTGATGTTCTCGTAGGCCTGTTGCACTTTAAGGAATTTGCCCTCGGCGGCTTTTTTCTCGGAATCGTCTAGTCCTTGCAATCGATCGGGGTGGAAACGCATGACCATTTTTCTGTAGGCTTTTTTGGTTTCCTCTTCGGTTGCCGAGGTGGGGATTTCGAGAATTTGATAGTCGCTATCTGGGGATGACACAAACATCGCTCTGATGGAAAGGTAATCTGGCGTGCTGATACCCAATTGGGTGGCAATTTGTTGGATGAGTTGGATTTCTGCGTGGGAAATTTCACCATCGGCGCGAGAAATTCTGAAAAGCACGTGAACCAGTTCTAAGCGCGGAGAATAGCTCATTCGCATTCTCAGGTTTCTGCACACTTCGGCCAAGTTGTGTGATTCCTTGAGGTAGTCACGCAGGCGGAGTAAAAGTTGCCTGGCTTCGTCTTCGCCATAGGTTCGTACCAACATGCCTTTTACCAGTTCCAGCTCGCTCTTTAGCACGGATCCATCGGCGTTCATGATGGCTGCGATGAGGATGAGCAAAGAGTTTTTGAAATCTACTGGCGGGTATCTGTTGCTATGATTTTGGAATCTGTTTTTTTGATCAGACGGATTGGGCTCGTCTTTGGGGCCATTGACATAGTCTATGTACATGCCAACCAAAAATCCGATGACGGCGCCTGTGGGTCCGGAAGATATCAATCCAAAAATGGCTGCGATGACGGCAAATTGGAATTTCACGCTACGAAGTTAGGGTTGGAGAAAGTTTGAAAGAGTTTTGATTCGATTTTTTAGGATGACTTCTTGCATGGTCCAAAGGGTAGGTTCTTCGTTTGATTTGGCCCAGAATAGGGTGGTTTCAACGGTTTTGGGTGTGCCGTCTTTGGTTTCCATGGTATAGGTTTCGCCTTCGGTGACATCCATATTATATATGGAGATGGTTTTGCGGGGTTGTGTGGTGAATTCGTATTCAAACATCACCACGGGGGTTGATTGGGCGATGGATTTGATTTTTTGTGGAGAGCGATTGATGGGTGCGGGTTCGCCGGCTTCACGGGCGAGGGTTTTGCAGAGTTCGAGGTAACCAGCGATGAGGCTTTGGTTTGCTGGTTTTGGGTTGTTTTGTATATCGAGCAGTTGCAGTTGGTTGTTTTTCTGTGTGATTTTAAAGGAATGCTGGGGTTGGTTTGGGTAGGTAACTTTTAGCGAAGTGATTTCTGCTGCGCTGGCGTCTACCATATATACAGATCTCCAAAGTTGAATGTTGGTATTGAAATAGGGGGTGAGGTAGCCTACAAAGCCGGGAACGGTGATTTCACAGGGGCGTTCGATACCGGGGTAGTACATATAGGTAGCGTCTTGGGTGGGCGTTGCAAAACCCACGAAGATGGTATGAACTTCTTGGTTGTTGTTGGAGAAAATGACTTTTGTACCGTTGAGGGTGATGTCTTTGATCACATTCTCTTTGGCGGCATCGGCCACGGGGCATTTGACTTGAAGTTTTGGCATCGCCCAGAAAAGCAATTGATTGATGGAGTTGGTGTCTGCGGGGAGTGTGAATTGTTCATTTCTAGCGATCCATTTCCCATCAACTTTCTCTAGGGTGAGGTAGGGCAGTTTGGGGTTGTTGGGGGCGATGGTGATTTTATTGATATTGTTGGGTGCTTTGAGGGCGAATAGATCGTGGGAGATTTGGGTGGTTTGGTTCATGTTTCTCCAAAGCAGCAGGGCTGCGGCGATGGTGGATAGGAGGACCAGTAGAACGATTTTGGTGCGCTTTTGCATGGAAGGCAAAGGTATAACAGAAATGCGGAAGGGCGTATTTGTAATTGTGAAATGGGATGGGATGGGTGTATAATTGGGCAGTACATAAAAAATTATGTGCAAAAATTTCAAAGAGGGTTTGACAATTCGCGAATTAATACTATTTTTGCAGTCCTTTTATGGAAATGACCACGGGAGGACGTTCTTAACTTTAAAAGCCACCATAGCTCAGCTGGTAGAGCAACTGACTTGTAATCAGTAGGTCGTTGGTTCGATCCCGACTGGTGGCTCCAGGTATAAAAGTGCGCCAAAATCTTCGGGAAACCGTGGGAATTTGGGGGTATCGCATAGCGGCAATTGCGGCGGACTGTAAATCCGCTCCTTCGGGTTCAGTGGTTCGAGTCCACTTGCCCCCACAACACTTTTATATTTAAATGCGGGAGTAGCTCAGTTGGTAGAGCGACAGCCTTCCAAGCTGTAGGTCGCGGGTTCGAGCCTCGTCTCCCGCTCGCATCGAAACAAAGGTTATCCTTTGTGGGGATAAGCCGATGTAGCTCAGGGGTAGAGCGTTTCCTTGGTAAGGAAAAGGTCA